>ERZ842401.2472-NODE-2472-length-24711-cov-4.424886_pt1 | contig 24711 bp, 22 predicted proteins | sample MGYA00521270_ERZ842401 | MGnify/ENA primary metagenome ERZ842401 (study PRJEB31892, sample SAMEA3878208) | bioreactor metagenome | biome: Moose rumen | place: Sweden | collected 2011-10 | study: EMG produced TPA metagenomics assembly of the PRJEB12797 data set... | reverse complement strand
GACCATCTACCAGGGGGCCACCCTGGGCGGCACCGGTAAGGATACCGGCAAGCGCCATCCCACCATTGGCCGCGGGGTCACCGTGGGGGCCGGGGCCAAGGTGCTGGGGCCCATCACCATCGGCAACCACGTGAAAATCGGCGCGGGGGCCATTGTGCTGAAAGATGTTCCTGATAACTGCACCGTGGTTGGCAACCCCGGCCGTATCGTGCGCGGCCCCGCCACACGCCCCGAAATCGACCTGAATCACGGCGATCTGCCCGATCCCGTGGCCGACCGGGTGCACGCCATCGAAAGCAAACTCGCCCAATTGGAAGAGGAAGCCGAAGGACAGCGGGATTGCGAAGCTTGCCCCCGTGAAAACTGTCCCATGAAAAAGGAAAAAAAGAAATAATATACAAGGGAGGATTCATTGATGCAAATTTATAACAGTCAGTCAAGGAAAAAGGAAGAATTCGTTCCCCTGCACCCCGGCAAGGTGGGCATTTACGCCTGCGGCCCCACGGTGTACGATTATTTCCACATCGGCAACGCCCGGCCCTTCATCACCTTCGATGTGCTGCGCCGGTACTTTGAGCACCGGGGCTATGAGGTCACCTTCGTGCAGAACTTCACCGACATCGACGATAAAATGATCAAGCGGGCCAACAAGGAAGGCATCACCGTGAAGGAACTGGGCGACCGGTTCATCGAGGAATACGACAAGGACGCCGGGGCCCTGGGCATCCGCCCCCCCACCGTCGCCCCCCGCGCCACGGAGCATATCGGCGAAATCATCCAGCTGGTCAAAACCTTGCAGGACAAGGGCTATGCCTATGAAGTGAACGGCGACGTGTACTTCGACACCAAGAAGGACGCGGGCTACGGCAAGCTCAGCGGCCAGAACCTGGAAGACCTGGAAGCGGGCGCCCGCATCGACGTGGACGAGGTGAAGCGGAACCCCGCCGACTTCGCCCTGTGGAAGGCCCAGAAGCCCGGCGAACCCGCCTGGGGCTCCCCCTGGGGCCAGGGCCGTCCCGGCTGGCACATCGAATGCTCCGCCATGAGCATGAAGTACCTGGGCGAAACCATCGATATCCACTGCGGCGGCAAGGATTTGCTGTTCCCCCATCATGAAAATGAAGTAGCTCAGAGCGAATGCGCCACCGGCAAGCAGTTTGCCCGGTACTGGATGCACAACGGCTTCATCAACATCGATAACGAAAAAATGAGCAAATCCCTGGGCAATTTCTTTACCGTCAGGGATATCGTGAAGGAGTACGAGCCGGAGGACATCCGCATGTTCATGCTGTCCGCCCACTACCGGTCCCCCATCAATTTCAGCCGCGAAATGGTGGCCCAGGCCCACGCTTCCCTCCAGCGGCTCTACACCGCCCGGGAGCATTTGATGTTCCTGCAAAAGAACGCCAAGGATCAGCCGCTCACCGCCGAAGAAGAAGCGCTGCTGGGCCGCATCAAGGAATACGCCGCCCGATTCGACGCCGCCATGGACGATGACCTCAACACCGCCGACGCCCTGGGAGCCATCTTTGAAATCGTGAAGGACGCCAATGTGTCCCTGAACGATCAGAGCGGCAAGGCCGCCGTGGAAGGCGTGCTGAAAACCCTGCTGGAGCTGACGGACGTACTGGGCCTGCTCATGAAGAAGGCCGAAGACGGCCTGCCCCCCGAAATCCAGGCCATGGCCGACGAGCGCGCCCAGGCCCGGAAGGACAAGAACTGGAAGCGCAGCGACGAATTGCGCGACGCCCTGGCCGCCGCGGGCTATCTGGTGAAGGATACGCCTCAGGGGCAAAATATCACGAAAGCCTGACAAAAGTGAACAGAGTTCAGAGTACAGAGTTCAGATTTATTTTGTATGATAGAAAAGAAACCCTTTCTTTTGTATTAACTATCTAATCTGTACTCTGTACTCTATCCTCTCCCCCGCCAAGCCCCAATTTCCCAAGAAAGAAGCAACCGCTAAGGAGGCCCCATGCCCGAATTTCGTTTTGCCCGGCTGGAGGAAGAAGAAGAAATTCTGGACCTCATCAATCTGGTGTTCAGTCAGAAGGCCCGGCCCCATGATTTTGCCAGGCTTTTGCCCAAGGTGTACGCTCATCCCAGCTTCTCCCGGTATCACGCTGTGGCGGTGGAGGATGGCCGCATCCGAAGTGTGGTGGCCATGATCCCGCTGGAGCTGCGCGCAAAAGGCTGCGATTTTTCTCTGCGCGGGGGCTACATCGGCTCAGTGTCCGTGCATTCCCGGTATGAACACCGGGGTTATATGCGGGCGCTGATGGATATGCAGCTTCAGGAAGCTCAGCGGCAGAGCCTTGATTTCGTGGCTCTGGGCGGCCAGCGCCAGCGCTACGGCTACTGGGGCTTTGAAAAATGCGGGGTGGGTGCCGAATTCCGTGTAAATGGCGCCAATGTGCGCCACGCACTGCTTCCCCTTGCGGGAGAATGCGGCGGGAAGAATGATCTAAAATTCCTCCCGGTTGACGGCTCCCAAGCCGATGCATTGGATTTCATCGCCCGGCTTCAGGAGAGCCAACCCCTTTTCTGCGTTCGGACCCGGGAATTGCTCTGCGATGTGCTGCACACCTATTGCGCCCGGCCGTTCCTGATCACCGATTCCCGGACAGGCGCGCCCGTGGGGTATCTTACCGCTTTTGACGACGATATCTCCGAAATGGCGCTTGAAAACGGTCCGGACAGGCTGTACGATGTGATCCGCTGCTGGATGAAAGACAAAAAAAGCTGTTCGGTACATCTGTCCGGTTACCAGCCCGAACTGATTCGCGCCATGCAGAGAATCTCCGAAAGCTTTTCTTTCTCCGACAGCCAGATGATGCGCGTGCTGCGCTGGGATCGGGCGCTCACCTTTGGCCTTCGGCTGGCCGCGGCATTGGGGAATCCCCTCCCCCCGCAGGATGTGACCGTGGAAATTGAGAATATCGGGCAGCTCGCCTTATCCGCAAAGGACGGTCTCCCCCAGGCTGCTTTCTCTTCTCATTCAGCGCCCCTGTGCAGCATGACGGAAAAGCAGGCGATCACATGCTTCTTTTCCTCCTTCTCCGCCCTGTATCCGCCCCATCCCGCCCTGCGCGGCTGGCTCCCCCTTCCACTGGATATTCCGGTGACAGATCAGTTTTGATCCGGAGACCCTTCAAGTCGTTTATTGCGCCCCTTTAATCACTACGTTAAAGAGTACAGAGCTCAGAGTACAGCGTACAGATTATTTTGTCCATACAAGGAATATTGCCGATTGAACGACGATTCCAGCTGTACTCTGAACTCTGTTCTCTGTTCTCTCTAATCACTTAAAGGACTCTTTCAAAATATTCTTAAAATATTCTGTTTTGAAACAAACCTGGCCGCCCGTTCGTTCTATTTATTGAAGAACAGAAAAGGAGCTTACCGAATGAAACAATTTTTTGCTCTCCTGCTTATGCTGTGCCTGCTGGTTTCCGCGCTGCCTGCGCTGGGCGAAGTGTATGTAAACAAAACCCCGCCGGAGGATTGGGAAACCCGGGATCTGCTTCGCGTGACCGTGTTTCGCACCGGGGAGGGCGACTGCATGCTCCTGCAGGCGGGCGGCGAAAATATGATGCTTGACGGGGGGCCCTACAAGTACCGGGAAAGCCTGCGGGACGCGCTGAAGGATCGGGACATTTCCCATTTTAAATATCTGTTCAGCACCCATCCCCACGACGATCATATCGACGGCCTGCGCATGATTATGTATTACGGTTTTGAAGTGGAAGAATTCGTGTCCATGTTTCCTAAAAACGTGCACGACACCGAGGGCAACCAGAAAAAAGCCATGGCCGTTCTGGACAAGGCCGGAATCCATTACCGCCAGATTTCCTACGGCGATGAACTGACCCTTGGCGGCGCGGCGCTGACCTTCTACTCCTGGCCCGAAGGCAGGACCCTGGACGCCCAATGCTCCATGACCAAGCTGATTTACGGCGATTGCTCCGCCCTCTTTACCGCCGACATTATCGGCGATACCCAGCACCATTTCCTGGAGACCCTGGAGCCCGAGATTTTAAAAGCCGACGTGCTGAAGGCTCCCCACCACGGCCTGACCGCCATGGTGCCCGATTTTTTGACTGCCGTGGACCCCGCCTATATTTGGGTGACCAATTACGGCACCCGGGGCTATCGCATCAAGAATCAGGGCGAACGCCGCAAGCTTCCCGTTCAGTTTTCCGGCGACGGCACCATCATTCTGGAATGCGACGGCACTGATTGGTATATTCATCAAAACCTGCGCCAATTCTAAAAAACAGCGGACGCAAAAAGAAGGCAGAGGATTCCATTGAAAAGCCTCTGCCTTCTCTGTATGTTCAAATGAAGAAACGCGTCACGCCGCGTCCTCCATGGCCTGAGCGGTGCTGAGCATCCATTCGATATAAAGCCCATAGCCCTGAGTGGGGTCGTCCACGAACACGTGGGTCACTCGGATGATGCCCACGGCTGCTGCTGTTTCTGTGGCTCAAAACGAGGCAACTGAGGGAACAGGTCAATGATGATCTTTCCATCCTCGTCTTTGGCGTACTCGATCCTCTGCAGAATGACCTTGAGCAGCTTGTTTCTCTCTTCAGCGGTCATGTCTCCATAGCTTTCCAGCAGGGTTTCGGTGCTGGGAATCAGGTGGGATTGGGATGCTTCATTCTGTTCCAACTGCTCTATGCTTCTCTGAAGCGCGGCTTTTCTTTCCTGGATTTGGGACAGTTCCGCCATTAGTTTTTCCCGCCGGGACTTGAAGAAATCCAGCGTATACAGGCCCTGCTCCACCAGGTCATAGGCGTTTTCCAATTGGGTTTGGATTCTTTCTATCTCCTGTTCCAGCTTCTCCATCTGCGCGTTGGCGCTTTCGATTTCTTCGGCAAAGCCTACGGTTTCGATCTTCACACGGTAGCCTTCCAGCCATTGCCGCAGCGCATCGATGACGGCCCGCTCCACAACCGCGTAATCCGCTGTGCCATTGTGGCAGGTGCGCATATTCACGCACCGTACCCGGGCGCGGCTTTTTTGTGAAACCGCCGTGGTGGTTCGCGCGATGCGTTTTCCACAGCAGGCGCAGTAGATCAGCCCTGCAAAGGCGTTTTGCAATTCGAGATCGTCCTTCACGGGAACGGGCGGCTGCTTTCCCAAGCGGATTTCCTGGGCCCGGTTGTAGGTTTCCTCGTCGATCAGAGGCGGATGCAGGCCGTCAAACAGGGTGTAGTCCCCGATGCTTTTCAGGTGCTTGATTTTTTTGACCACCTGTCCGTTCTCCACGCTTTTGAGCTGTCGGCAGTATCCGCGCTTGATTTTGCCCATATACACCGGATTGACCAGCATATTGGAAATGGTAGCGTAGGTCCAGGGCTCGCCGTGACGGGTGGGGATCGAAGCGTCATTTAACGCGTTGGCAATTTTCTTGGTGCCCTCGTGATGCAGGAACAATTCAAAAACTTTCTGCACCACCGGCCCTTCGTTGGGGTCTATCTCCAGGGTGTAGCCCTTCTCGTTTTTCAGCTTCACCCGTCGATACCCGTAAGGCGCGATGCTGCCCAGGTACTTTCCTTCGGAGGCGGAGCTTTCCCTTCCCCGAATCAGACGGCGGTTGATGGTTTTGTATTCGCGCCTGCTCATGAACAGGCCGAATTCAAAATATTCCTCGTCAAATTCGTTGCTGGGGTCATACACCTTGGCAGGTGTGATGATCTTGGTGCCGGAGAACTGGAACACCTGGCTGATGTACGCCTGGTCGCCGCTGTTGCCGCGGGCCAGACGCTCCACATCCACCACCAGCACCCCGGCATACAACCCCGCGTTCACCTCAGTCAGCAGCTGCTGCACCATGGGCCGGGCGGCGATGGATTCACCGGAAACGACTTCGTGATAGGTTTTCGCAATATGGTATCCTCTCTCCTTGGCCAGCCTGTCCAGGATGGCTTCGTGACGCTTCAGTGTTTCCTCCACACTCAATTCCGCATAGTCACGGTCGAAGCGCGATTTGCGAAGATACTTCGCATATTGCTCCATCAGGAACCTCCTTTCCGGTATTATGATAAAAAACTATTTTGATGCTGTCAATGGTTTACTGTCTGTATGGAAATATTTTCAGCCAGTAAAGGAGATGTGGCGTCCAGTCTGCGCTGATAAGCCTGGGACACGATCCGATTGATTTCCGCCATCGTTTGCTGCGTTTCTTTCCGATAGTATTCATTATGGATCCGAACGGTTGCGATTTCATTTTTGATTTCCGATATGATCAAAGAATCACCTTCTTCCGGTTGATTTGTTTCTATTGTTTACCAAACGGGGTTTCATATTCTTTTGAAGCGCTTCGTTCTATGAATTGGAGAAAAGATATTTTTCTTATGCGTATTGATGATCATTTGCCGTATTTCATCTCGACTCCCCGGCGGGTTCTCTTTTCGAGAACCGGGCGTGTTACAGGCTGTGATCTGCGAGATCACATCATAGCCCCATCCTACCGATGCCTTTTTTGCTGTCGAACAGGACAGGGACTCCTCCCCAATCAACAGGAGGCCGTGAGGAAGTATCATTAATCGCCCATGAAGATCATCGCGTGCCTGCTTCGCCTGGCAGGTTCATGCGCTGCGGGGATCGCTCCGGCTTTTGCCATCGTCGCGCCGCCGCATGTTCGCTTCTTTCATGAGTCAACGTACCTGTAACCCGGAATGTTCTGTTTTCAAGGTTCGTATCAGCAAAAACCTTTTGCCCGAAGGATAATCCACATTTCTCATCATTCAAGCAGTTTGCCGATGGTCTGAGAATCATCAGTTCATTTGAGATGAGGCTTTTTCCTGTGAATGCAATTCGCTCAGCCTTGCAAGCGTTACGGCATTCATTGGAATACAGAAATATTATATCATCCAATGAGAACAAATGTTGGCGAATTTCCTGCCATTTTGGGGCCTTTTTGGCGAAATTTCCGCCATTTCCCCATCGATTACATTCCTTATGTCATTCCAGAATCGCTGTTACCCCTGCTTGATCAGTCTCTCGGTCCACAATGCAGCCCCTCCTTTCTTTCTCCTCCATGATAAACTTTAAAGGTGAAAAAACCCTTCACCTTTAAATCAGGTTTTTCAAAAAAGTTTTCGACAAAAAGTGACAAGCACTTAATCGACCTTTTTCGTCATTTCCCTTCTCCCTTTTTATTATGGGGGTTGAGCATCTCATAGGCGATAACGCCCTTCCCATTTCCCATGGTAAATGTTAAAGGTGCAAAATCCCTGCACCTTTAAAACAACTTTTTCAAAAAAAGTTGTCGACAAAAAACGACAAGGGATTTTCGGGATCATCTTTTTACATTTTTAGCTTTTTTTACTTGGAAAGACATGGAGCCAGGCCATTTTTCTTTCCATTCCCTATTGTAAAAGCTAAAGCGGCAAAAACCTTGCCTCTTTAAATTTTTTCTTGAAAAATCGTTCGACATAATTCGCATTTTCCTTTCCTTGGTTCAAATCAATCGCATAGCAGCAGTCCGCAGTCTGCTTCGTCGGTTGGAAAAACATGCTTCGTGAGCAAACGCCCCGTCGTTTTCTTTGATATACCCCATTCCGCCTACAAGCATGGGGGAAATAAAGTCCTCCCACATTCTTTTAAAATGGAAGCCAGAATATGGTTCTTCCGATCATTCAAGAAAAGGAACAACAAAATATCCAAACACATAGAGTAAAGCAGTTTTATCACCTCCCAAAGCAGCATGCGGAAGAATGATGGATCATGCGTTCAGAACATCCAGAACTACCGGATGACGCATGGCTCTCTGTCTTCTGCCAAAGGCATTATCATGTTGATTTATGTTGCTGTCGATAGTTGATTTATGTTGCTTTCTGTTGATCAGTGTTTCTTTTTTCATTTTGTCGCTGGAGAATACTTTTATAGAATGATTCCGTGTTTTGAAATTTCTATATTTCTTTAAGTTAAAAGAAAAAAAGCCCGCACGGGAAGATTCATTTCTTTTGAATCATCTTTCCGTGCGGGTGTTTTTTCAAGTATCTGTCGAAATGTTTGCAAAGAAAAAGTGTCTTGCGTGAAGCAGGATAAGAACTGGTTATTATCAAGTTTTAATGCACACAGCCCATCAGAAATAATCCGGCGGGCTGTGCGCTATTTACCGAACATTGCCACGGACACCAGCCTGCCGTTCGCATGTACCGCAGCCAGATAGACAGCGCTTTCTTCCTCCCGGCTCAAGATCGTCAATTCTTCCCCTTCCCGGGCTTGTGACAGGAAGGCAATTTCCATTTCCTTTGGATCAAACGTCTTCCAGAAGGTAGCGTCATAAGCATCCTGAAACATATCAATGTAGCGCAGGTTGGTCATGTGGTTGCTTTTGTCCAGGTCAGACATCCATATAGTGCGGCGGTAGCGTTCGATCATGCCTTCCGTGGATTTTTCCAGCCGGATGAAATCCGGGATGTCGTTGGGAACGTCCTCCGCAAAGTTTTCCGGGAAGTCGATGGCACTGAGGCGCAGAGGACGCTGCCGCACCAGGCTGAACACGCAGTTTTCCAGCTTACCTGTAGCGGCGATCTGGCCATGCTGACGCAGGATGAAATTCAGGTTCACCAGTACGGGCTGACGATAGGGCTCCATCCAGGTGGAAAGCAGGGCGGAATCCGTATAATCCAATTTGTTTTTCAGTGACACATGATACTTTGTATAGACCCATGCTGCGCCATATTGCTCCGGCAGCTCGTCGTTCCCTTTGTGGATGCCGTGCATGTAGTAGGTGTGAATATCCTGAAAATAGTGCATGCAACCCTTGAGGCCAATCAGACCATCCGGGTCAGCGTCCCGATATTGCGGCAGAATCGTTTGTTCAAAAGGCATGATTTATTCCTCCAATTAGCGATGTTCTATTTCCTGCAGAAGCAATGAAAAGTCAGAATGATTCATATTGGCAATTTCCCCGGCATCGTTTTCATTATTCGGCCGCTGCCTTTCTTTCCAGTGCTTCATCCATTTTTCATTAATGGCAGAGCTCTCATTTTTCTGTTCTGTTTCTTTGGCTGTTTGCTTTTTCTCCATATAACGGGTAACCCACCTTGTCCCAATACTTTAATTACTTATCTTTCAGGCATATTACTGAGCGTCATCAGCTGCGCTTCCTGATCCGGCGGCAGATGAATGCACGGATGGCTTGTATTGATCTGATGAAAACATGGGCAATCCTCAGCATGATCGTTGACCATTCCGCAAGCCTGGAGGTGGGAATAAATCGTGACCGTGCCGATGTACTTGAAGCCCCGCTTTTTCAGATCCTTGCTGATCCTGTCGGAAAGGCCGTTGCTCACCGGCACCCGCCCCTGGGCATGGCCGTCATAAACGATGGTTTTCCCATCCGTATAAGCCCACAGGTAATTGCAGAAGGTGCCGAACTCTGCCCGTACTTTCTGATAGCACTTTGCGTTGTTGATGACGGCGCGGATCTTGCGTTCCGATTTCAGCATGCCATTTGTATTCAGGATGCGCTGCACATCCTCCTCGGTGTAAGCGGCAATTTTATCATAGTCAAAGTTATCAAAGCATTGCCGGAATATCTCCCGCTTTTTCAGCATCAAATCCCAGCTGAGGCCGCATTGCAGGTTTTCCAGCGTCAGATATTCAAACATCTTTCCGTCGTCATGCACCGGCACACCCCATTCGGTATCGTGATACTCCCGTTCTCTGTCATTCACATAAGCCCAACTGCAATGTCCCATTTTCTAACCCCTCCGTCAAACGGTCTCAAAACAAAAGCGGATTCTGTTATGTATCTCTTCATCGGAGAGAGCGTCCTCCAGAATGATGGAAACCCAGCATTTCTTGTTCATGTGAAACGCAGGATAATAGCCTTTCTGCGAAAGGATATCCTCGATCATTCCGCTGTCCACCTTCACATTGATCACTTCCACATTCTCTCCCGATAGAGAAATGGGATCGACCTTACGGCGGGGTACGCTGCCGATCACAGCAAACCATTTGCCGCTCTGTTTCTTTCTGAACGCAGCATAGCTGGGAATATTCGGCCACAGGAATTCCGGCATCACGTCATAAGTTTCGTAGATGAATTCATTGATCCGTCTGGTTTGTTCACTTTGGAAATACTGATTCTTGCAGCACTTATCCCGGATATCCAGAAGCAAGGCTTCAAACTGATTCCGGATTTCCGCGCTGTAGCCAGTGGCAGCTTCCATCCGGAAGTTCACGTATTCTTCCCCGAAAGCCAGATCAATGATCTTGCCGCTGAGCGCCCGGTCATAGGTAATGATGATCCTGAAATTCTCTGCCTCAAGATCCTGCGAGTAGACCAGCATGTGACCCTCAGGCTGAAACCCGTATGCCAGCAGCTTTTTCTCATCGATGGAGTAATGACTGAACAGTTCCTTTTCAATCATGCTGTTTATTCCTCTCCGCTGCGGTTGGGCAATGCTGCGCATATCTGAACAGCCTGCAGGAGGGCGTTGCTCAGGCGGGTGAAGGATTCCATATCCGGATCGAGATAGTAATAGGTCATGGTGCCTTCCTTGCGCATCTTCACGATCCCGGCGTCCTTCAGGATCTGCAAATGATGGGATACCGCAGGGCGGGAAAGATTCGTCCTTTCTGTTATATCAGGCACACGGGAACCATGATAATCCATCCGCATCATCTCCAGGATGATATGCTGCCGCGTTTCGTCCCCCATGGCAGAAAGCGTTTTGTGACATGCTTCAAAGTTCATGGCAAGCTCCTCGATCTCTTTCACCAAGTCCATACCAGCACTCCTTCCACATCATTCGTTTGAGTACTTGAACAGAGTATAACACAAAAAAAGCGCTTTGGTTCATTGGTAAAGAAAATCGAGACGAACAAGGACTATTTGGGGGTGAGTCAATTTTGTAAATCGCAAGCGGGGCATTGTGGGGTCATAAACCCCAAATGCATCTTGTTGGGGAAGCATCCCCAAGCCCCCAAATAGCAGGATAAGTCCTGCGGCTGCGCGTTTTTTCAAAGCGCTTATGACACCCTTCGGGTGTAAAGTTACGCTCGATTCGGTTAGAACCGATCTTGAACACAGTTTTTGAAATGAAAAGATACATGTCAAGACGGGGATCGTTTTCGTCCTTCGGCTCTGGCTGGAAAACGGATGACGGGAAACTCCCGCCAAGCTGGCTCGCATCCTGTGCCGGATTCTGCTGGACAAGTGAAGCTTTTCCAATCAAAAACCGCCTGTGCCTCGCAAGGAGGAATACAGGCGGCTCTTTTATTCGGGATGTTACTTCATTCGATTCATCGGCAAAGGTCATGACCGCGCCGAACCCATCAGCAGTATGTCAGTTTTCCTTTTTCCTGCGGCCCAGGATAAAGTAAACCGCATCAAGCACAGCCAGCACGATCAGGGCGATACCGGTCACGGTCCAGACAGCGCTTTCCGCAAAGATGCCGATGAACAGCAAAGTGGACAGCACCGCGGTCAAAACGAAGCTGATTGCCATCAGATACCAGAAAGGGCGATTGATCCGCAGCGCGTCCACCGCGATCTGCAATTTCATGAATGCCGCCGCCAGCAAGATGATGCCGTACAGGGTGGTCAGCGTGCCCACCATTTCCAGCATCCAGGGCTGATTGGCAATGATGGATATGCCGATAGCCAGCAGCCCCGCGCCAGTGGCCAGATTCCAGGTTTTCGCCGCTTCTTCCCGGGGCAGACGGATATACTGGAACAGATGAAGTACGCCCAGGAGCAGCAGAAGCACGCCCAGGGCTATGATCACAAAGCTGGTCAGCCCCATGGGATTGACGAGCAGCAGGATGCCCAGCAGCAATTCGCAAACCGCCAGCATCAGGGAAACGCTGATTTTTTTGATCCATTCCTTCATCATTCAGTTCCTCCTATTTTTTTCAGGGCTTTCCCTGATTTGATTAGCATATAAATCGCCATGCCGATCACCAGCAGGCAAATCACCGCCCCCACGGCCCCATTCATACTCCGCGCAAAATCCGGACTGTCCGCGCCGAATCGGTTGATCAGCGCCACCTGCAGGGCCAGGATGGACATGAGCGCGTGAGCGAAGCTGACGCATCGGGCAGCGGCAAGAATACGGTTTTCCTCGCGCCGTTTCTTGATCAGGGAAACAGAAACGGAAATGATCTTTCCGAAGGCAAACGCTGCAAAGGCATACACCAGCACGCCGGGATAATCGTAGGTTTTATTCAAACGGAAGGTTGCCGTTATAATCCCGCTGATAACGAGCGTCAATGCCAGCAGCAAAAAGGCGGTGACGCGGTAGGCTTTCCATTTTTCTTCTTCCGTGCCTTTTCTGATCCTGCGCATCAGCAGGAAACGCATGATTGCCAGCATCCCGTAATACGCGCCCAGGCCGATCATCCAGGGGGAATGATACCATCCACCCACGATCAGCTTGAATGTGGCGTAGGCCAGATTGAAGGCCAGGGAGAATTGAAGCAGCCATTCCGCCCGGCGCTTTGGTTCCAGCTGGAAGGCATTAAACCATTGCGGCAGTTGCATCATCCCGGTTCCATCCTTTGGCATTCTTCACGAATAAATGCTCCTCCTTTCCTATTTCCGGTCGCATCATCATATTATCATGATCATTTTTACCCGTCAATCTTTCAATTGGCGAAAGTGTTTTTCATTTTGTCTTTTTCTTTTGCTCATTTGCTCTATTCCACTGCTTTACGCACAGTACGAAAACTGACCGGGGCGGCAGCGTATGCGAGCTTTGGAGGCGACCGGGACCGGTTTTTTCAATGCACAGCTTTCTTAATCCCTGCGCATGGACGCGCGGTATTTTGCGGGCGGCATGCCACATTCCTTGGTGAAGGCGGTGGTAAAAAAGCTGCGGGAGATAAAGCCGCATTTGACGGCGATTTCATCCATGTTATCGTCAGAATTGAGCAAGAGAACTTTCGCCAGCTCGATCCTGGCTTTTTTGATGTAGGTGTTCACGCTGTCTCCCGTTTCTTCCTTGAATTTGCGGGACAGATAGTATTTTGCGTAATTGAGCCGGGAAGCCAGGATGCCGATGTCCAGCGGCTCCGCCAGGTGCATGGTGATATAGTCGCAGCTGCTCTGCACCATAGGGGAATACCCGTGGCCGGTATGCATGTTGTGTACCCGGTGGATCAGGTCTTCGTACATTTGGTTCTTGGTGTCCGTCACCGCCTCAATGGTCTTGCAAAGAAAGATACTGCGGATGTAGGCGTCTTCGATGGACACGCTGGCGGCATAGGTCAATCCGCCCTTCATGGCGGCGCGGGTGCAAATAGCGGTAAAGATAGCGCAGGCGATCTGCGCGTTTTTCAGATCCGTTTCAGCATAGCTGCGGATGGGCAGCACGTTTTCCTCCGAGTACAGGAACAGGCGATAGTTCATATCGCCGTCTTCCAACATTTTCAACAGCACGTTCAGTCTCCGGTGGCTCAGCAGATGCTGACGGGCCGGCTCATCATCGCTTCCGCCAGGCAAAAGAGAAAGCTCCTTGGCCGTGGGATAAATCAAATCGCTGGTACGAAGCCTCTCTCCCGTCACGCAGTAATGCAGGGCCAGGGCGTAGCGGCTGTATACCAGCGAGGGAAGCGCCGGCAGGTGCGACATGGCCGCAACGAAGCGCGTCCGCCATTTTTCCGACCAGATTTTTTCCTCAATACGCGGGGGCAATCCGGCGCTCAGATCGGGCGGAAGGAGGCTGTTGTAAAAGGGGCCCAGCGCGTGATAGTGGGTCAGCGTTCCATCCCCCCTGTACCGCCGCACGATGATCCAGGTTAAATCCATATCCCCCTGCAGGATCACGGGCGCGGTGTTTTCCGCGTAGCTGTCCACGATATCCAGGTAATGCAGCTCCTGAAAAACCATAGAAAAAATGCGCTCGTCATGGGAGGTGCTTTCCAGCAAATGATGGGTAGCGTCAAAGCACCAATAGGCGATTTCCTGATCCGTAGCAATCAGATCCAGTAGAAAATCGATTTTTTCGCTGATATCCAGTTCCATGGCGCACACCTCTTTTTTTGAATTCGCTTTCCTGTTATTGTATTTGATTTGATAGAAAATGTCAACAAAAATCGAAACAAAAAATCAAAATCATCTATATACTTGACTGTTCGTTCATGCTACATTCATTTTCAGAACGGGACAAAAATGGCCGGATTGACGCAGGAATCCGCTGATCAGGCCGATGGACTGTAGCGGAGCATGAAACCAAGAGGATGAAAGATGGAGCGATCACGGATGGCGGATTTGAAGCCCAAAAGTCAACTGGCAAAGATCGACTTTGGCAATCCCAAAATGCGGCCCATGATCAAGCTGATGCAAAACAACATCCGCATGGAAACCCGGAAATGGCAGCCGGCAGCGGATATGCTGCTTCGTCGGGCGGAGTTTTCCATCATGGACAGGTTCCCCTTTTCCTGCCTGATCCTGGAGCCTGAGAACAGCAAAGGCAATTGCCTGTTCTGCCATGGCGGCGGTATGATTTTTCCTTTGCAGGTTTCTTCCTTGAAGGTTGCGGCGTATTTGGCCCGGGCCGCGCAGATCAGCGTTTGGGCGCCGGATTATCATTTGCCGCCGGACGCGCCCTATCCCGTTCCCATGCAGGAATGTCTCCGCGCCTGGCAAGCGATGTGTCAAACCTCGGAAACCAATATCCTCTACGGCGAAAGCGTGGGCGGGGCGCTGGCCGCTTCCCTGGCCATGGCGCTGCGGGATCAAAAGGAAAAACAGCCCGCAAGGCTTCTGCTGATTGACCCCGTAACGGACCGCGAAACCGAAAAATACCCTTCCGCCGCCCTGGACGCTCAGGCCGTATGGACGCTGCGGAACAACAAAACCATGTGGAGCTTGTATCTCCCGACTGAAAACGAACCTTACGCCGTGCCCATGCGGGAAGATGCCCAGGGCCTGCCGCCCACCTATCTGGAAACCGCTGAAATGGATATTCTGCGGGACGAGGGCGAAGCCTTTGGGGAAAAGCTGCGAATGGCGGGCGTGGCTGTGGAAACGCGCCGGATTCCCGACGCCTGGCACGGCTTTGATACGGAAATTGATCATCCCTATGTGCGGCAAACGCTGCAAATGAGAGCTGAGTTTATCAGGAACGCTTTAGGAGGCTGAAGGAGCAATGACGGTAGATAAGCAAATCAACCAGGCCAACGCGCAGGTGATGGACATCCTGCTGAAGGGTCAGCCCGTTTGGGTGGATGTGAAGCCCGCCATCGAGGCCATCCCCGGCATGACCAAAAACACGGTGTTTCATCCCGGTCCGCCCTATGAAAGCGCCGATGAAATCCCCACGCCCATCCGCAATTCCATCTGCGGCGCGCTGATGCATGAAAAGCTGGCCGCCAGCATGGAGGAAGCCTGGCAGCTGGTGAGGGCGGGCAAGGTAAACCTTTGCTCCTCTCAGAATTACGGCGTCGCCAACGCCGCCAGCATGGTCACCAGCGCCAGTATGCCGGTGATCGTGGCGGAGGACAAAGTGTTCGGCGGCCGGGGCTACGCGCCGATCCATCCCGGCGGCAACCCCAAATGCCTGCGCTGGGGCCTTTACGATGAAGAAGTGGAAAGCGATCTTACCTGGTTCGATCAGGTGTACGGCCCGGCGTTGGGTAAAGCGGTGCGCGCCGCCGGCGGCATCGATCTCAAATCCATACTGGCTAAAACCGCCGGTATGGGCGATGAAAACCACAACCGTCAGCCCGCCGCCTCCATGGCTTTGGCCCTGGCGCTGATTCCCTGGCTGGTGGAGGCGGATATCCATGAAAAGGAAAAGGTGATCCGCCATTTCGCCGCCAACGACCGCTTTTTCCTGCATCCCATGATGGCGGGAGTGGAAAGCCTGACCGTCAACTGTAAAAAAATCCCCCTGTCTACGGTGATGGTGGGCATGGGGGCTAACGGCGTGCGCTTCGGCATCCAGATCGCCGCTACGGGCAACGAATGGCATACCGATAAAGCGCCCATGATCGACGGCGTGTTCCTGAAGCCTACCACCACCAAGGAAGATGTGCTGGGCTATCTCGGCGACAGCTGCGTTACCGAGGTGTACGGCCTGGGCGGCATGTCCGCCATCGCCGGGCCCGCCTATCTGCGTATGACCGGCGCGGGTTACGACGAAGCGCTGGCCCGCACCGAAAAGGCCCGGGCGGTCTCCCTGGGCGAGCACACCTTCGCGCCGGTTCCCTGGAATGATTTCAAGGGCTTCCCGGTGGGCGTGGACGCCCGCAAGGTGGTGGGCAAAAACATCCGCCCCGTCAGCCACGGCGGTTCCGCCCTGAAAACCGGCGGCCAGGCCGGAGCGGGCGCCTGCGATATCCCCATGGAGCCCTTCAAGAAAGCCCTGATCGCCCTGTACGAGCAGATCACCGGAGAGAAAGCATAAAGGAGGCTGATCCCATTGGTTTTTACGCATATTGAACGCGACCGATACGCCGATTCGCTGGAAATCCTGTTCGCCGCTTCGGTGCTGAACAATCAGCCGGGCATCAGCCAGGGCTATATCGGCATGGCGGGCGACAGCTTCCGGGAAACCCTTCGGGAAGCGGGCATCGATGAAGCCGCGCTGGGCAGCGCCGCGGCTTCCGATCTGGTATTGCTGGCCATAGCCGAAAGCGAAGCGGCCTTTCAGTCTGCCATGAAGGAAACATTGAAGGCCATGACGCCGGCGTCCAGCGTGAGCAAAGAAAAGAGCTTCCTGTCCCTTTCCGCCGCCGTGCAGGCCCATCCCGAAATCAACCTGTGCCACATCGCCGTGCCCGGCGAATACGCCCTGAACGAAGTGAAAAAGGCGCTGAACATGGGGCTGCACTGCTGCGTTTTTTCCAATAACGTGCCGCTGAGCGACGAGCGAGAAATGAAGCTGCTGGCCCGGGAAAAGGGGCTGCTCTGCATGGGACCGGACTGCGGCGTGGCTAACATCAACGGCGCGGCCCTGGTGCTCTCCTCCATCACCAACCGGGGGCCCTTCGGCATCGTGGGCGCGTCCGGATGCGGCATCCAGCATGTAGGCGCGATCCTGCATGAGGCGGGCAGCGGCGCAAGTCAGATCATCGGCACCGGCGGCAACGACCTCAAGGATCAGGTGGGCGGCCTGATGATGGAAATGGGCATCGCCGCCCTGGAAGCGGACGAGGATGTGAAGTATATCGCCATCGTATCCCGCAAGCCCGGCGACGCGGTGCTGAAAAACCTGCTTTCCTGGATCAGCGCCTGCAAAAAGCCCGTGGTGGCCCTGCTGATGGGCTGCGACCGGGAAACAGTGGAAGCTACCGGGGCCATCTGGGCCGAAAACCTGGACGACTGCGGGCAAAAGTGCCTGCAATTGATCGGCAAGGATTATCCGCTGCCCACGCTGAAGGATTTGGAGCCTCTGGCGGAGGAAGCCGCGAAAAAACTGGCGCCCCGGCAAAAATACCTCACCGCCCTGTACAGCGGCGGCACCTATATGGACGAGGCTATGCGGGCCGCAGCACCCCTGGTGGGCCCGGTGTATTCCAACAGCCCCACCAAGCCCGAATGGACCATCCAGCCAGGGCAAATCGGCCATGAGAACACCTTCATGGATTACGGCGAGGAAGAATTCACCGTGGGCCGCGCCCATCCCATCATCGACCTGAGCGTGCGCAAAAACGCCCTTGCTGAAATCGCGGCCCAACCCGAAACCGCCGTGGTGCTGCTGGACCTGATCCTGACCCCGCCGGGTCATGCCGATCCCGCGGAAGCCATGCTGGAGGAAATCCGGCCCCTGCAGGAAAAGGCCCGCAAGGAAGGGCGCGAGCTGATCTTCGTTTGTTCCGTGCTGGGCACCGACGCCGATCTGCAAAACGTCAATTTGCAGCGGCAGAAGCTTCAGGACGCCGGTGTGCTCGTTTGCAAAACCAACGCCCGCGCAGCCATGCTGGCCGGGCTGATCATTCGCAGGAAACAGGAGATGGATCAGCAATGAATACCGAAAAAATCATGGAACTGTTTCACGGCAGCATGACGGTGGTCAACATCGGCCCGAAGCTGTTCGCCACCGCTCTCCAGGAGCAGAACTGCCCCACCGTGCAGGTGGATTGGCAGCCCGTCGCGGGCGGCGACGAGCAAATGAGAAAGATCCTGGCCCTGCTGGGTGGATTGGACTGAAACGAATGCCGAATGAGAGCGTGATTTAAACCGTTTCCCCCAGCAATATCTTCTTAAAGAGGTAAAATGATGAAGATTTTGATTTGCAACGCCGGGTCCACGTCGCTGAAATTCAAGCTTTTTGATATGCCCGCCGAAACGGTGGAGGCAATTTGCGGCATTGAGCGCGTGGGCGCGGATCATGATTCGGTGCTGACCTACAGAAACCTGCTGAACGGGGAAACCGTAAAGCGGGAGAAGATCCACATTCCCGATTATCGCCAGGGCATCGAACTGTTTCTGGCTTATCTGACCCAGGGAAAGACCGGCGTGATTGCTGACGTGCGCCAGATCGAGCGGGTGGGATTCAAGGTGACCTTGAGCAAGGGACACCACGGCGTATTTGAACTGACGGACGAGGTGCTGCAGGGCATGGAAGACTGGATTTCCCTGGCTCCCGTGCATAACCGGGCGTACCTGAACGCCGTGGACGTGCTGCGCAAGCTTCTGCCCGACGCCAAATTTGTGGGGGCCTTTGAAACCGCCTTCCACCGCACCATTCCCCTGGAGCGCCGTCTGTTCGGCGTGCCCTATGAATGGTACGAAAAGTATGGCGTGGAAAGGCTGGGCTATCACAGCGCGTCCCACAGCTATATTGCCGACGTGCTGAACCGGGAAAGCAAGGAATACGACGCCATCTCCTGCCATCTGGGCGGCAGCTGCTCGGTGTGCGCCATCCACAATGGCGAAAGCATGGACACCAGTTTCGGCATGAGCCTGGAATCGGGCCTGATCCACGCCAACCGGGTGGGCGATATGGACCCCGGTATCATCACCTTCCTGAAACACGAAGGCCTGACTGACGAGGAGATCATGAACGGCTTCCAGAAAAACGGCGGCCTCAAGGGCATCTCCGGCGTCAGCGGCGATCTGCGCTATGTGGAGGAGGCCGCGGTCCAGGGAAACGAACGGGCAAAGCTGGCGATCGGCAATTTTGTTTCCGGCATCGTGCATTATATCGGCGCGTTTTATCTGGATCTGGGACGGCTGGACACGCTGGTATTCACGGCGGGCATCGGCGAACATTCCGCAAGTGTTCGCAAAATGGTGTGCGACCGGCTGATCCCCATCGGCGTAAAGCTGGATGAAGAGAGGAACCGGAGAGATGACAGGGTCATATCCGCGGAGGATTCCCCCGTGCGGGTGCTGGTGATCCCCACGGACGAGGAACTGGGCATCGTCCGCAAGACGTATTCCATGATGTGATTCTTGCGCGAAAGCGCTGATCGTTTATCAACACCAAAAGGAGGATAAGAAAATGCTCAAAAGACTGCTGTGCACCCTGGCTGTCCTGACGCTGCTGTGCGGCTTGATCCCCGCCGCAAGCGCTGAGGAAACGGTCACCTTATCCTACTGGATCCCCCGGAACGAGGATACGTCCTACTACGACAACTACCGTCAGAATCCGGTGATCCAGTACCTGCTGGGTACCCGTACCTATGCGGGCAAAAAGCTGGAGCTGGACTTCAAGGCCGGCATCCCCGGTTCGGAACGCGACAATTTCAGCAACATGCTGTCCACCGAATCACTGACCGACGTATTCAATCTGGCCTACTGCGATTATACGCCGGAAACGCTGCTCAAGGACGGCTACATCCTGGATTTGACTGACCTGATCCCCCAGTACATGCCCAACTACATGAACCTGATCGAGAACGATCCCGAGCTGGCCAGCTTCGCTTACAGCTATGTGGACGGCGAACCGCGGCTGCTGACGATCGTTGCCCTGGACGAAGTGCCTCAGGTTCCCTTCGAGGGCTATGTGTACCGCAGGGACTGGCTGGCCAAGTACGGCAAGAACCCCGTCACCGGCGAGGCCTTTATCGGCGGCTTTGACGCCGAGGGCAAATGGAGCGACGACGTGGTATTCCCCAGCGGCGGCGATTACCCCGTGTATATCTCCGACTGGGAGTGGATGTTCGGCATCTTCACCGAGGCTATGGAAGCGCTGGGCATCAACAACAGCTACTGCATCAGCATCTACTATCAAGGCTTCATGCAGGTGGGCGATCTGAACTGTGCCTTTGGCGGCGGTTCCCCCCTGTGGTACAAAAAGCAGGACGGCACCGTGGGCTTTGACGCCACCGGCGAAGCCATGCGCGCCTACATCCAGTGCATGAACACCTGGTACAGCAACGGCTGGCTGGACAAGGCCTTTGCCCAGCGCTCCAGTGATATGTTCTATTCCATCGATTCCACCGCCGTGCACCAGGGTAAGGTGCCCATGTGGCAGGGCCGCCAGGCGGAAACCGGCAATCAAATGGATATGCATGACGGCGGCCTGACCGAAGGTATCTGGGTCTGCGGCGCGCCCCAGCCCATCAACGATGTATACGGCGATGATTCCGTCAAAAACATTCAGCCCTATACCTTCTATGCCTATGCCCGCTCCAATGATGGCGTGGCCATCAACAAGAACGTAAACAAGGAAAATCTGCCCGTACTGCTGTCTTTCCTGGATTATCTGTACAGCTTTGAAGGCGCTAACATGGCCGCTGTGGGCTTCTCCAGGCAGGATATGGAAACCATGGATCACGATACGCCCTGGTATCAGCTGATGGCTAAGTTCGGCTTGGAAAACGGCCTGTACGAGCTGATCGAGGAGGACGGCGAAAAGTACCTGTACCACACCGAGCAGGTGGATACGCTGCTGGCCAACGCCATGATGCTCAACCGCACGGTCAAATACCGGTACGTGGGCCACTTCCGCTATTCCGAAAACTTCCGTCCCGCCTTCCTGCAGGAAGCCCTCGATCTGTGGCAGCTGTATCCCTGCACCGGCTATCTGCAGAGCAATGTGTCCAACCTGATTTCCGCTAAGGACAACAGCAAGCTGTCCAAGATCAAGAACAACATTACCACCTACATGGCGCAGACCGTGCCCAAGTTTATCATGGGCCAGAAGGGCTTTGATATCAATAACGACAAGGATTGGCAGAACTACTGCAAGACCATCAGCAAGTACGGCGCGGACAAGGTAAGCGAAATGTACCAAGGAGCCCTGGACATCCTGGCGAGGTGATCTCCATGACGGCAAAAGCGATCAAGCAGCCCAAGCTTCTACGGGATCAGAACCCCTGGAAGCGGGATATGAAAGAAAACTGGATTCTCTACGTGCTGTTTCTGCCCGTGCTGGCCTACTTTATCATTTTCCACTACATCCCCATGAGCGGCATCTTTATGGCCTTTGAGGAATTCAAGGTGACGAAGGGCCTGTTCGGCAGCGAATGGGTGGGCTTTGAAAAGTTCATTGAGTTGTTTGAAGATGAGCAGTTCTGGCTGGCGCTGCGCAACTCTGGGGCCATGGCCTTGTGCAACCTGACGCTGGGTTTCGCCGCGCCTATCATCCTGGCGCTGCTCATCACCTCCATCAAGCCAAGCAAAGGAACGAGAACGCTGCAAACCATCACCTATCTGCCCAATTTCGTTTCCGCCGTAGTGGTGTGCTCCCTGGCCACGCAGTTCCTGGATCTGAACGGCGGGATCACCAGGATATTGAGTTTCCTGGGTTTTGAGCAGCAGAACTGGCTTGCCAACAGCGACGTGCCTGTGTTCTGGCTTATCAATACCGGCATCGGTATCTGGCAGGGCGCGGGCTGGGGCGCGATCGTCTATATCGCCGCCATTTATAACATCAACGGCGATCTGCACGAGGCGGCGGCCATTGACGGCGCGAACCGCTGGCAGCGGCTGACCCACATCACCCTGCCCGGCATCCTGCCCATGATCATGATGATGTTCACGCTGAAGATCGGCCTGGTGTTCCGGGAAGGCTTTGACAAGGTGCTGCTGCTTTACATGCCGCTCACCTACGATACCGCCGACTGCCTGCACACCTACACCTACCGCATGGCCTTCGGCGGCATGCCGGATTACAGCCTGTCCACGGCCTCCGGCCTGTTCCAGTCGGTCATCGCCACTCTGCTGCTGGTGTTCTCCAACTGGGCCAACAAAAAGGCCACCGGCTACGCGCTGTATTAAGGGGGTGAAAAGCATATGGTAGAAAAAACCAGCGGCTGGGGCAAGGTTGCCACCATCCTGATCTGCGCGGTGCTTTTCATCATCGCCCTGTGCTGCCTCATTCCTCTGTGGCATGTGCTGATTTCCTCCATTTCGGACGGCCAAAAGCTGCTGGCTCACGAGGGCGTGGTGTTTTATCCTCTTGGCAAGCCCACCTTGGACGGTTACCGCTACGTGTTCCGCGACAGCCGCATCCTGCTGGGCTACGCAAACTCTCTCCTGTATGTAGTGGGCCAGGTGATGTTCGGCTTTGTGATCAACGTGCTGGGCGGCTATGTGCTCAGCCGAAAGCCCAAGCTGGCCCCGGCGCTGACCATCGCCCTGGTGCTGACCATGATGTTTTCCGGCGGCACCGTGCCCACTTACATGAACGTAAGGCGTCTTGGCATGGTGGGCACCCGTTGGGCCCTGATCATCCCCGGCTGCACCAACGCCATCTTCGTCATGATGGCCGTGCGCGCCTTCGCAGGCGTGCCGGAGGCCACGGTGGAAGCCGCCAAGCTGGATGGCGCGGGCCACATTCGCACCATGATTCAGGTGATGCTGCCCCAGGCCATGGGCCTGATCTCAGTTTCCCTGATCAACACCGGCATCCTGGCGTGGAACGCCTGGTTCCAGGCTTCCATCTATGTGACCACCCAGCAGAACCTGTGGCCCCTGCAGCTGTGGATTCGGCAGATTTCTTCCGAAAGCACGGATTTCCTCAATTACGCGAACCCCGACTATTCCCGTTATCTGATTCAGTTTGTGGTCATCGTCATTGCGACGCTGCCCATCCTGATCGTGTTCCCCTTCTTCCAAAAGAAGCTGGAACAGGGCATGATGGCAGGCGCGGTAAAGGAATAACAGAAAAAGGACTGATGGAATGGAAGAAATTTTCGGAAGACCACGCTTCACCTCTGTTCCTTTGCCGGCTTGCGTAAAAAAGCTTCGAAGCGGCACCTATACCAGCACCGGAAGCGTTTTGGTGATTTACCGGGAGGAAGGAGACGCACCAACATTCTATCGTTTCGCGACAGTTCAGGACGATGGGACCGGCTTTCATCCTTTCTTCTCACATGACCTGCCCACGCAGCCCAAGGCGAACGGAATTCGCTTCATGATTTTCTCAGACGGCAAACGGATCCTGCTGGGAGATTGGATCGTTGAATGCTCTCCCGATATGGATCATTGCGAGCGCGCTGAGCTGATGCCGCTGATCTATCCTCCAGTGGATGATCAAGATCACCCAAACGCTATGCGCTGGTCGGAAATCATTATTTCCCCCTCCTGCACCCATATGGCCTGGACGGCCCTGAACGGCTTTGACGGAGCCACCAACCGGATCGGACGCTTGGTTCGCAAGGAAAAAAGCTATGTGCTGGAAGACGTAAAGATCATCAGTACCATGGATTTCCTGGTTCCGGATGAAGCCCATCCAGGCGCGGTCAAAAGAGGCATTGTGCGCGGCGGGGAGCTCAAGCAGTTTATCCGCGGCGGTTTGGCTGTTTCCGAGGCTGGCATGGCGGAAGGAACCCGCATCGCTGACAGTGTCATCCAGGATCTGGACGGTGAAGGAATACGCCGTGTGACGCGTACCTGCTGCTATGATGAAACCACCATCTTTTCCCCGGACGAGCGCCTGGGTATCGTCATGACCACCCGTTTCTCCCCGAAAACCAACTGCGCCGTGCTGGCCTGGCTGCCCCGCCCCTTCATGGGGCTCAGCCTGCGAGGCACTACCCTGCCGGCCTACATGCTGTCTGTCGCCGCGGCCCGTGTCACTCCCGGCGCAAACATTGGCCCCGCGCTGATCGACATCAGGCGATCCATGCGGGAAGAGGGCTATATGGGCGCAGACCTGTCCGACCCGGAGGGTAAATGGGTCTATCATTCGCCCATGTCCTGGCATCCCGGCAGCAAGAAGGCCATGTGGGTAGAGCGTACCTACGAAAACAGCCAGGATGCCGAAAAGAGCCGACTGCGGGTGGTGGAGCTGCCGGACTATCAGCCTGGTGCGCCTGTAACAGCGGTGGATATTCCCGATTGCATCCCCTATACCGTTGACCAGGAAAAAGTCCAGGCAGAGCGCCGACCTGCCGGGACCGTGCGGGCCGTCGGCGACTTTGGCGGCACCTTCACCCTGGAAACAAAGGACGGCGGCACCCGAAGCGTATACGATCATTACAGCGAGGACGGCCTGACCACCTATACCGGCACGGAAACCTTCTCTCGGGATGGGGCGGGCTGCACCTATGAAGCGCATTTGGAGGCGGAGGGACGGGAGGCAGGCAGCATGAACCTGCGGCTCCGGTTTGCCCAGCCTCATATGTGGAGCATGGCGCGGGTGGACTTTTCTCCCGCCGGTGACGGCCTGCCCGCAAGCTATGGCGAAGTGACCTGGCAGGGCGAAACCCTGCATGTAGAAACAATGAAAATGTAAGGAGGACAACACAATGAAAAAGATTCTGGCGATGCTGCTGGCACTGACGCTGATTCTGGGCATGGCTTCCCTGGCCCGGGGGGAAGAAAAGTCTCCCGCCGGACAG
>ERZ842401.2471-NODE-2471-length-24713-cov-20.100333_pt1 | contig 24713 bp, 19 predicted proteins | sample MGYA00521270_ERZ842401 | MGnify/ENA primary metagenome ERZ842401 (study PRJEB31892, sample SAMEA3878208) | bioreactor metagenome | biome: Moose rumen | place: Sweden | collected 2011-10 | study: EMG produced TPA metagenomics assembly of the PRJEB12797 data set... | reverse complement strand
GCACAATCAAGTACTTCGCAGAGAACTGCTAAGTTTTGACAGAATAATCTGTTGAATGTAATGTCCGAATCTTTGAGGTTCGGACATTTTTTTTGTTTTTTTTAACATGGCTAATTCTTTGTAATATATATATATATATATATATAATCGTTGAAAAATAATTGTTTTTTTGTAGTTGACATTATATAAAAAATTATATAATAAATAATTATGAAGAATGTTTTGATAATCTTATTTTTTTGTGCAACTGGGATTTCGTGCCTTTTTGCACAAAAAAAGTCTGTAAGTTGTATATCAAAATTTTCAGAGAGTGTAAAGTTTGTAGCGTGGAGTACTGATATAGATTATTTTGCAGTTTCTGCTGATAATAGCATCGTTCTTTTTAATGCGAAAACGAACGAAATTGTAAAATTATATATGGGAAAAGGTGCTGAAGAATCGTTTGTATCGATAAAATTGAGCGATGACGGAAAATTTCTTTTGGGAATCAGAGCGGACGGCAGAGCTTTTGTGTGGAATGTAGACGACGATAAGCGCTTTGATGAGATAAATTTAGGCGGAACGGCGATTTTAGATGCGGTTTTTTTGGAAAACGGGTACAGAATTGCCGTTTTGGGTGCAGACAATACGATTTATGAATGGTTTAAATTACTAGAAACAAATGTTGTGTTGCAGAACAAGCGGGCGAAACTTGATACGAAAATACAATTTTTGAGCATAAGCGATGCAAAAAATCTTTTTTCGGTTGAGGCAGACGGTTCTCTTTTGTGTATTGATACAAAAAATTGGAATTTGCATATTTTGCGTTCTATAAAACTAGAGAGCGATTTTCCGTTGCAATTCAATGCGGAAAAAAATCAGTTTTTAGGAAAAATTTCCAAATCAGAGCTTGTGATTATGGATACAGACGGAAAAAAATTGGCAAGCATTTTTGACCGCAATGAATTTTTGGACACGGCGGTTTTTGTTGCAGACAAAAAAAATGTGGTGGCTGGAACAAAAAAATCGCAGGTGAAAACGTACAATAAAAAAAATGGAGAGGTTGAAAATACGCTTTCGCTGGTGAAGGGCGATAATGCGTTGTGCATTGCTTCTGGAGCAAATGGCGACATCATTGTGGGAACGGAACAAGGGTATTTGATGAGAATGCGCCAAGACGGTGCGGTTTATTCAAATGATGCAAAGGGGTATGTGCCTCAAGATTGGCAAGGCGAAAAAAAAGGAGATGGAGAGACAGATGATGAAGCGGAATCTGAACCAAATGGAAAATCTGTCGATGTGCTTTTTGCATACGGAACGCTGCCTGAGAATTATTACATTGGGTCTGTAGGGCTTGAGGTGGTATATCGGAACAGAAATTCGTGGGAACATATTGTGCGCGGTGCGTACTGGGGAGCGTCAATGCTAGCTGATGTGGGAATTCCAAAAGATGATTTCCCGTATAATTACCGTGCACAAGGACAAAATCTGAATCCGCCGTATGCGTATGCGCTTTCGTTGCTTGTTTGCGCGGGGTACGAACGGGCGATATCTGATTCGGATTTCCGTGTTTTTGCCGAAGCGCGCGCGGGCGGTTCAATGCGGATTTTATACAACAACAGTTTGAAATATGCGCACACGGGGAGTATTTTTACCAATTTTTTGGGTGAAGCGGTTTTGGGTGCGCGGTGGAATATGTTTGTGCTTTCACTAGGTGCCGCGTATGACTCAAATTTGGGAATACTCAAGAGATGTGCGCTTGGGGTGTCGATTGGGCGATAAAGATGAAGTTACTTTTTGCGATTTTGATGTTTTCAGCCCTCTTTTTTTCTTGCAGCAATTCGCTTGACGATATGGTTGATGACTATAACGGCGGTTTTACCAAAGACAACACCGAAACCGAGGAAGATAGTGCTGAGGAAACACTTTATCCGGGAGATGATGGCTATGACCAAACCGAAATGCTCTTTGAGCAGTATTTTCTTGCCAGCGACGAAACGCTGAATCTTTTTGCGCCGTCTTCGAAAAAAAGCGCAACCGAATATTCTTGGACGCTTACCCAGCCTAGCGATACTTCCAAAGGTTCTAATTTTGCAGTGTTGTTTCAAGGGACGACCTACACATCGCGGCGTTTTGTTTTGTATGTGCCAGAAAGCACTCTTGAAGAGGGCACATACAAGCTCGTTCTGACGGTCGAGACCGCTGGAAAATCTTACACGGATTCTTGTGCAATCATAATTTATGAGAGCATTAGATAAACGGCATATTTTCAATTGCCGAAATTTTCACTCGCAAGGGGTCAAAGATGAGGAAAAAAGGGAAACTTTTTGCAGTTTTGGCATTTTTATTGCTTTTGATGAGCTGTCAAGGCTTAATCGAGGGATTGTTCAGCGACGCTGACGACGATGACGAATCATCGTCTCGGTCATCAAAACAGCTTACGGTTACAATCAGCAATTATACCGACGTTATTGAAGGCTCGTCATCGGGTAGCGCACGGCTTGCGCGAACGATTTCGGCGGATTCGTATACGACAGCAGATTCGCTGAAGTTTTATATCTACGGCTCTTCGACTGATGGGCAGACACTCAGTCCAACCGAAGTTACCTTTGCGGCTGCATCGGGGTCTTCGTATGCTGGTACAGTGCAGCTTAACATCAGCTCTTCAAACTGGTATCTCACGCTTGCGGCAGTATCTTCAACCGATTCGGCTTCGACTGTTGCCGATGTTGAGACGAACGCGGTTCTTGCGGGGCGGGCAAATGTTGACCTCCGCACTGGCTCGGAAGCAACGTTTATCCTGTCGGTGGACGGACTGAAAAAAGCGGCGGCAATTACGCTGACACTCAAATCAGAAAGCACATGGTGGGCAACAGGAGGATATTCAACAAATACTGACTGGTCGGTAAAGGCGGGCATTTATGACAGAGTATCAGGCGAGGATGCGTCAATAGCAGGCGACGGCTCGGGAACTGCAACAGAAAAAACTGTATCGAGTGCTAGTTTTGGTGAGTCAACGGGCGTGAGTTATTCGCTTGATGCAATGGCACCGGGAACATATCTGTTCAAGGTAACATTGGCAAACAGCAGTACGAATAAAAAGTATTATTGGAGCGACATTATCCGTGTATTGCCAGGAAAAGCTCTTACCCAAGATGTTACGATTCCGAATATCATCGGCACTGCGCCGACCGCTCCGACTGATTTCTATGCGCAATACAAATCGACTGCGGCGGGTACGGCAGAACTTGCGGATATGAGCCAGTACTTGGATTGCTTTGTGGCTGATTTTAAGTGGACAGACAATTCAAACAACGAAGAATATTTTGAAATCGATATTGCAGAAATCCCAGAAGATACGGATTCCTCTTCATTCGACGAATCATCGCTTGCTTCGCTGACTGATACGACTTGGACATCGACCTTCTCAAGCGGTGTTACAACCTACGATGCGAAAAAATTCTGGACGACGACAGAAGGCAACGTCATTCGCTACGAATCCAACAGCTCCAATCCGTCATCGCTTCTTTCGGGAAGTGAACATGCAGAGTTCTTGCTCTCGCTCGGCAAGCGTTATTTTGCCCGAATCCGCTCGGTAAATGCTGCAGGTGCATCTTCGTATGTGTATCTCGACTTGTCGCACACGGCAGACTTAGGCTACCTAAACTTCGGTAAAACAGTGAACCTCTTCCGCATTTCTTACGACCTCAAAGGCGGAAAATACTACAAAGACGGCTCTTCATCTACCTCGGGCGTGTCGTCAATCCGCGAATACTACACGCGCAATTCAACAGCGGGCGTGTCAATCATAAACATCTCAAACGGCGCGTATTCTTCATCTGGCACCAATAACTGCGGAAACGCAAATCCGACCGTTGTGAACGCAAATAGCGACGGCATTTATACTGGCTGGATTGACGAAGACAAAAAAACTGTCGACGCATCGACAACCTATAAGGGCTATAAAAACCTGAATCTTTTTGCGGTTGGTGGCAGTGCAAGTGTTACGATTGTGAACGCCAATGACTACGCAATCAACGCGGGCTGGGTTTCAATTACCGATAAAGACAGCAAAGGTGTTACGATTACCGACAATGCGGCAACAGCCGCCGCTGGTAATACTACGGTTTCGTTTACGTTGCCTTCTGGCTCTGACACTTGGGTGTATAAATCGCTGGAAATCGAAATCAAGCGAAACGACGGCACTTCTGTGGTACGAAAATCGTTCGATATAGCGCGTGATATGGCGGTTTCTGTGTCGGACTATTTGAGTTCTGGTATTTACCAAGTTTCGTTGGTTGGCACTTACGGCAACATCACGAACTCGTTTGTGATTACGCTGACGGTTACTAACTAACACCTCCAAAAATGCCATTTCTGAGAAGTCTTCCCGAAATGGCATTTTTTGTATATGTCATTCCGAACTCGTTTCGATTTCGCTCAACGAGCGCCAAAGACGGAAAGTCTCTGTTCCGTTATCGCCGCTTGTATCCTGCGCGGGTGTGTCGCAGGGAGGTCAAAAGAACACGTTGATAGTGCCGAGAAGCGCACCGATGAGCGCGCCCAAATTTACAATGGTGTCGAGTTCTTTTTTCATCACGCTGAGCACCAGATTTTCAAGTTCCATTACGTCCATCGCATTCATCTTGTCTTCTATCAAGCGCGCGATGTCGAGTTTTTCGGTCAGGGACGCGGCAAGGCTCGGCATCGCTTTTTTGCAGAGCTCAAAAACGGCGGCGTTGACTTTTTCTTTTTCAAATCCTGCAGCCGAGAGCAATGCAAACATACTGCGGTTTTCGCTTGACTGCACGGCGTTTTCAATTTCGCGGCGAATATAATCGTGCCCGTGTTCCGCAATGAGCGCTTTGATTTTTTCGGCAAGCGGCGACACAAACGAGCGGATAACGTCTTCATTCACGAACATCTGAAGCATCGTGCCGGCAACTTTTTCTTTCACCGACTCAACGCCCTCCTGTTCGATAATGCTCGAAAAATCCGCCGCAATCACTGCCGCAAGGATTTTCTCTGAAAGTGCGTCCACGGCTTTTTCTCTTGCCGTCTCGTATTGCGCTTCGCTCCCCGCGATGTGCAGAGCGGTTTCGCGCACGCTGTTTTCCAGCACCGCAGACACGCGCTCAGAAATCAGCTCGCACACCTCGTCGCCGGCGATTTTTTTGCTGATGTCCTCGTTTGTGAGCAGCATTTTTGAAATAATATCGCCCACAGCCCGCGCAAGCCGCGCTTTTCCCTTGGGGATTGCGCCCGGGGTAAAAGGAAGGCGATGTCCGAACACGCGGACTTCGTGGCGCGGCAAAAACAGCATTTTCACTGCCAAAAAATTAGTGCAATAACCGATAACCCCGCCCACAACAGGACCGGCAATGTATCGTAAAACCATTTTGTTTCCTCACTTTATTCTGCCATCGAGTTCAAAAGCAGCCCGATGTAAATATAATATGCAAAGGCAAAATCAATTTCGCGGCATTGTACCACGCGGTAGCCGTCTTCTTCCGAATGGACAAAATCAAGCGCATAATCCGTGTTGAATGAGCCGCCGAACGCAGTCCCGCTCACCGAAAACACCAACGTGCCGCCGTCCTCGGTTTCGGTAAACGTGTTGCCGTAGATTTTAAACACAAGGTCGTCAGAGCCGCTGATTTTCTCGTTCCACACGCTTTCCACGGATTCTTCGCCGTCCTGCGTTTCTCCTGCGGCTTCAACCTCCGTGCAGTAATCGCTCCAGTTTGGCAAATCGAGCATTTTGCACGAAATCAGCATCAGCGCGACGCTTTCGGGGCTTTCCATAACGGCAACATCGTAGGCAAAATCGGGCGCGTTGTCAAAATTCACCACCGTCGGCTCTCCGAATGTCTCCCAGTTGATTTCTTCGCTGATGTCTGCAATCGCGTTTTCCTCTTCATCGCTTTTGTTCTCGCTCGGTTGCGTCCACCATAGCTCTTCGCTTTCAACAGTCTCTGACTTTGACGGAACATCATCGGTTGAAAGTAGCCCCAATTCATCATAAAACGCCGCAAAATTCTGCGCCGCCGTGTTCCCGCGCAAAGCCGCCATCATATACCACGCCATCGCTTCATCTGCGTCGAACGGCACGGCAATACCGTCCTCGTAACACTCCGCGATTTTAAGCATTGCGTCCTCGTTGAGCAGAGCCGCGGCAATGCGGTAATAATGCAATCCCTTTTGCACATCGCCGTCCACGCCGTAGCCGTTAAAATAGATGTCGCCCAACAAACACAGCGCGTCGGCATTCCCGTTCAGCGCGGCTTTTTCCACATACGGAAAGACTGCTTTCCAGTTTTCCACGCTTGCATTTCCGTCCGGCAAATAAAACAGCACCGCGCCTTCGTAGAGACTGTCGGGATTTTCATTCGCGTCGTACTCTTTGGGATTAAACGTCTGTGCATTTTTATCGCCGAACGACTTAAACGATTTCTCCGCCTCGATTCTGCGCAGGTCGTTTTCCATATTTCCGCCGTATTCACCGCATTTTTGGCGGTATTTTTTTGCCTCTGAAAAATCCTGCTTCACGCCGTCGCCGCTCAAATACATAAAATACAACTCAAAACAGGCTTTTTCATTGCCGCCGTCAGCCGCCTTCTTCAGATAATACATACTTTTTTCAAGATTGGGCATTTTTGAAACAGAGCGCGCATCGTAAAAATCTGCCAAATCGTATTGCGCATACATATCGCCCTTTTCGGCGCGCGAAAGCCAATAGAAAACCATTCGCTCCTTGTGTGCAAGCTCCTCATTCACGCGGTTGCTGACGGTTTCCTTATATTTTTTGTACCAAAAACCCGCCTCTGAATGATTAGAAAACTCCGTTGCAAGCGAAAGCATCGCATCTTCGCTCCCCAACTCTGCGGCTTGCGAATACAATTTATGCGCCTTTTCAACCAAATCCGTCTTCGTCGTATCGTCTTGATACATCTCAAGATACAACTCGGCAATCAGCGTGTCTGCCAGCGCGGCATTTGCACCGCGGGCGAGCTTGGATTTTTCCAGCAAATCCGCCGCGATTTTTTTATCGCTCTTCACCCCAAAACCCATACGGTAACACGTAGAGAGCACTCGGTACGCATCTTGATAGCGAGACGACAGCGAATTCGCCAAAAGTTGCACCACGATTTTTGCGTCGGTCGTCGTCATAGAACGGTCGGCGATAGTCAACTCGCAGTAGCGGCTAATAGCGGGCGCGTACTGCTTTTCCATCGCTTTTTCCAGATAGGAGAGGGCGTTTTTGCGATTGGTCTTCGTGCCAAGCCCGTTTTCGTAGCACAAACTCACCGCAATCATCGCGCGCACATTGCCCGAATCAGCCAGCTTTTTGTACGACTCAAACGCCGTCTGCTGCGAAATATCGCCGTACAGCTCCTCGCTCACGGAAGCAGGATACGCCGACTCCTCCCAGTTTGCAATGTGCATCATCGTCGATTCAATCCCTAAAACCGCATCAAAGAGCCGCGGACGCTCGATTTTTGTTTCATCGAGCGCAAGAGAATCCTCCGAAAACGCGGGAAGGGCAACGCACAGCACCATAAAAAGAACGATTATTTTTGTGGAAACGCTTTTCATACCCAAAATCATACACCTTTTTTCACCGATTAACAACCGCAAAAAAAAGCCTACGGCATTCTTTTCCGCAGGCTTTTTATACGCTGAATCAATTATTGCTCTAGCGTATATTCTTCGGGGTCACTTTCTTGAGTCAAACTAAATTCTGTTGCTATGCCAGTAATTTCAGAAGGAGCTGTAAACGTGAGCGTAATTGTACTGCCAGATGTTCCTGTACCGCTTATAGAATACGTTCCGTTTGCGGTACTGTCGAGCTTGCTGTACACCTTATTACCAGAATCTCTAACGCGTTTGTATAATGTGCCAGTGAACGTGTTATTTGATGAGAACGTTGGAACAACATAATAGTGAGTGTTATTGCTATCGTTTGTGTCCAACTCAAAGATGTTGTCACGAAGTTCTGCGCTTCTGTAGGCTGTATCCTCTGAATTCTCAAAGTAACACAAAGTAGGAAGTGAACCATCGAAATAGTCTGTGATTGTCAGCGTAGAACCAGACAGCGAATACTGTTGTGTTTCAACCGTAGTAAACATAAACTGGTAGCTTGCAACATCCAGTTCCAATTCTGCGCCTGTTTTAGTTGCTACAGCCGCCTCATATTCACTCGCACTTGAAAAAATGACTCCTGTATCATCTGAAATGCTGGAAAGAGCCATATACAAAAGTTTGTTTGAGGAATCGTATGAGTAGCGATAGGTAAGAATCCATGTTTCATTGTTATCACTCTCAATGAGTGTCAATGAGGAAGAATCAAATTTTACTGTTTCTGTTTTATGCTCGGTGGTTCGGGTGAATGTCTTTCCTGAAAATTCATTTGTTCCCGAGGACTCAGGAAGCGTTACGCTCGACGAACTCGATGACGAAGAACTACTTAATGAACTTGAAGAAGAATCATCGTCATCGCTGTCGTGGGAACACCCGCCAAAAAACAATGCTGCCGCTAAAAGCAATGCAACAAACCAACGTGTCTTTGTGGAAAAAATCATAAAAGACCTCCAAAAAACGTTCGCAAAACTGTCAGGTTTAAACGAAGGATTAAAAATGACACATTGATTTTTTGAGAAATTGCGTTAAAATAAAGAAATACACTTTGTAAAAAGTGTCAACTTTAATCGTTGGTTTAAAAGTTACACTTTTTATGTCATTTTCTTTTGTCATTGGAGACCTTAGTTTTCAGAATCTGTAATAAAAGAGATGCTGAAAACAAGTTCGGCAATGACAGACCTATAACATCACCGAATATTTTAGCTCGGCAGAAAATCCGAAAAGACAACAGCGTCAAAAATGCGCTTCGGCTGTTTGTCCAAACAAAGAAAATGCGTTTTTTTGCCTTTGGGCGAGGTGCCGAATAGAGATTTTGGAGATTTTTGGCTTTGGGCTGGTTGCCGAAGTCGGTATAATCCAAATTTGGCTTTTGGGCAACGTGCCGAAGTCGGAAAAGTCCAAAGTTTTGCTTTCGGGCGCGTGTCCGAAGCCAAAAAAGAGCGAAGTCTAAAATCGGCGGCGCGCTCAAAGCAAGATTTTGCAAAAAGTCTGCGTGAAATTTTGTGCCCGAAGCGAAAAAAAGGCTGATTTCTCGAAAAATAGCGCAAAACGTATCGAAAAAAATCGCTGTTGCAAGTATACTTTTATGAAAAAAGACGGCGTATGTGCTTTTTTGTCATTCAGAATGATGAGATATGGAGGGTGTATGAAAAAAAAGACGGTGTTGAGTGTGGATATTGGAACAACGGCGCTTAAAGCCGCGCTGAGTGCGGAAGATGCCGAAAAGGGAATTGTGGTATGTGCAGAAGCGCGCGTGCCGTTTTCGTTTTCAAACAAAAGCAGTGCGGCGCGAGAGTGGCTTCCGGCTCTCAAAGCGGCGGTGCTTAAAATGCGGGAGAGCATAGACGCTCGCACGGACGAGGACGACCCGTTTTTTCATCTTGCGGGGATTTGCATTAGCGGCAATGGTCCGACGCTTGTGGCAAAAGACGGCACGACGCTGCTGTGGAATGAGGCTCTTTCGGTGAGCGTTCCCGAACATTGCAAGAGCCTGTTTATTCCGCGTTTGCTTGAGTTCCGCTCACGATTTGCTGGCACATGGGCGACGTCCGACACGATTTTTTCCGGTCCGGAATATCTGATTTTTCGCTTAACGAACCGTGCGGTAACGATTTTGCCCGAATTCCGCTACATCGGTGCGTACTGGGACACCCGCGCACTCTACGACGCAGGTTTTTCCGCGCTTGAGCACAGCAAACTCCCGGCGTTCCGTTCTCCCGGCGACTGCGCGGGCGTTATCAGCGCGGACGCGGCGATTGCGCTGGACGGAATGTTGCCGGCGGGGCTTCCGGTGTTTTGCGGCGCGCCTGATTTTATCGTTGCGCTCATTGGGACGGCGACGCTTTCGGCGGGGCGGCTCTGCGACTGCGCGGGGTCGAGCGAGGGCATCAATTTGTGCACCAAAATCCCCCTTCGCGGCGAGGGTATTCGTACACTGCCGTCGGTGATTGCGCCGTTGTGGAATGCGGCGGTGTTGATTCCGAAAAGCGGTATTCAGATGGACGAATATAAAGCCAAGGTGGAGGAAAAAGCGGGATATTCGTTGAGCTGGAACGACTTTTTTGAGCGGATTTTCTGCGATACAAGCGGCGCATTTTCTGACGGAATGGCGATTTTGCGCTCTCAGGCAGAGGCGGTTCGCGAGGCGGTGAAAACGCTCAGGGACGCGGCGGAGAGCGCAGTATTGCCCGCGGCACATAAGATGCAGGTAACGGGCGGACAGGCACTCAACCCGAGATGGATGCAGCTCAAGAGCGATGTTTCGGGCATTGAACTTGAGACGGCGAGCCTGCCAGACGCGGAGCTGACGGGGGACGCGGTTTTGGCGAGATTCGGGCTGGGCGAATACGAAACCATCGAAGAGGCGGCAGAGGCTTTGGTGCGCCCCGCAACCGTGTATACTCCACAGCGATGAAACAAAACGAAGACGGCGTGAAAGATGAGCCGTCTTTTTTATTTTTATTGAGAATATTTTTCTGCAACACGCACATTTTTTGTTTTTGTCTTGTAAAAAAAAGCGGAAATAGCTATAGTTTCTGTACAAAAGTTAGCTAAATCTAACTAACGAATTGAAGACAGAGGAATAAAATGGCAACAAGAAGAAATCCGAGATTTAAAGAATGCAGACGCTTGGGCGTAAACGTGTGCGGACACCCCAAGTCGATGGACAGAGCGAATGCACCTGCGTTCAAACGCACGAAAAAGGTGTCTGAATACGGCAAACAGCTCATCGAAAAGCAGAAGGTCAAGGCGTATTACGGGATTCTTGAGCGGCAGTTGACGCAGTATTACAAACGGGCGCTCAAAGCAGAGGGCAAGACGGGCGAGGCGCTGATTGTTGCGCTTGAATGTAGGCTTGACAATCTGGTGTATCGAATCGGGTTCTCGTCTTCAATCCGAATGGCGCGCCAGATGGTTACGCACGGGCATATTACGGTTGACGGCGAAAAGGTGAATATTCCGTCGTTTGCGGTCAAGGTGGGGCAGTCGATTTCGCTGATTGAAAAAATGCGCAAAAGCCCTCAGTTCAAAGAGCAATTTTCAAAAACGAATAAACTGAAGCTCGATTATATTGAGCGCGACGAGGAAAATTTTTCGGGCAAGCTGACGCAAAAGCCGTTGCGCGAAAAAATCCCCGTGGAAATCAATGACCAGATGGTTGTTGAGTTCTACTCAAAATAATTTTTACGAAAAATATGCTGTCATTATCGCTTTTGCCGCAATGACACGCATATATTTTTGTAATCCGCCCATTTTTTAGGTGCACCGAAAACTTGTAGGAAAGATTATGCAGAAAAATTACACCAGTTGCCGCGAAACGCCGGTGAAATACGATTATGTGGCAAAACTTTTGCTGTTGGACGAAGAAGACCGATGTATCAATCTTCGGCTATTGAATGACGCATTTCAAGATGTGAAGGCATATCTTGATTGCCCGCTGGACGAGTTTTTTGACAGCGAATCGTTGCCAAAAGAGATTTTGGAGGCGTGCGTGTCGCTTTTTATTATGAAGCATAGTTTGTACAAAGATGCGGCGGATTTTGCGAAAGGCGATGATATGGAAGACGTTTTGGAGCGGAAATTCGATAGCGGCGAGATTGATTTTGACGCATTTTTTGCAAAATTTTCTGATATCCCCGGCGATATTGCGCTGCTTTTGGATAAATTCCGCGAGTCCACCGCGCTTCTTTCAGCGTAAATTTTTCTAAAAAAGACGGCTTGCACAATATTCAAATCGCCCTTATACTCATTTGTACTATGGAAAAAATCGCTTCAAAAGTGGAATCAAAAGAGTTTTTCAAAGGGCTTTTTGTTATTGTTGCGCCTATTGCAATTCAAAATCTGATTTCGTCTGCGTGCAATTCGCTGGACGTTGTTATGCTCGGCGATGTTTCGCAAACTGCAATCGCGGCGACATCGCTGGCAAATCAAGTGCAGTTTATTTTGATGCTCTTTTTTGTGGGAATGGGGTCGGGTTTAAGTATGCTCACCTCGCAGTATTGGGGCAAAAAGGATTTCAAATCGATTCAAATCCTTATGGGAACGGCTTTGCGCATTTCGTGCTCAGCGGGATTTCTTTTCTGTGCGGCGACATTTCTTTTTCCGCGCGTAATTATGCGGCTTTTTACGAACGAGCCGCCGTTAATCGAAAATGGCAGTTTGTATCTGAAAACCGTGAGTTTTGCGTATTTTTTGCTGTCGGTGTCGCAAGTGTATCACGCTGTTCTCAAAAGCACGGAGCACGTCAAAACGGTTACGGCGATTACGTTTATTGCGCTTGGCTTAAATCTGTGTTTGAACGGGATTTTTATTTACGGCTGGCTGGGAGCGCCGAAACTTGGCATTTTTGGCGTGGCGATTGCGACGGTGATTTCTCGTGCGGTCGAACTGTTGATTTGCATTTTGTTTAGTCATCGCGTAAAAAATGTGCGGATTTCACTTTTTAATATCGTCTTACGAAAAGCCGTCCTGTCGCGTGATTTCGTGATGTATTCCTTGCCGGCGGTTGGCAATGAGTTTGTGTGGGGCGCGGCGTTTGCGACGTATTCTGCGATTTTGGGGCGTTTAGGCGAAGACATCGTGGCGGCAAACTCAATCGTGAATGTCGTGAGAAATCTGGCAAGTATTTTGTGCTTCGGTATGGCATACGGCGGCGCGATTTTGCTGGGAAAACAGATAGGCGAGGGCGACCTTGCAAAAGTGAAGCGGAATGGAACGCGCCTTGTTCGTAGCACGATTGCGGCGGGGGTGATTGCGAGCGTGTGTATGCTTGCTATGCGCCCGCTGATGCCGCGTCTTGCCGATTTGAGCGAAGCGGCATCGCATTACCGCGATTATCTGCTTTTTATCAATTCGTATTCGCTTTTGGGCGCGACGATAAATACCGTTTTGATTTGCGGGATTTTCCGCGCGGGCGGAGATGCCAAATTTGGCTTTGTGCTTGATTCAATCGCGATGTGGTGCGTGTCAATTCCGCTTGGATTGCTATCCGCGTTTGTCTTCAAGTTGCCGCCGCTTGCCGTTTATTTTATTTTGTATCTGGACGAATTTGAAAAAATGCCGATTGTCGTCGTTCATTATCTCAAGGGACGATGGCTCAAAGACATTACTCGGTAATTTTTTCCAAAAAAAGTGCGACTGCCAAAATATCTGCGGCACCTCCGGGGCTGATGTTTTTGGCAATGCACGCGCGGTTTAATTCACTCACCGCGTTCATATCAATGCGCTCATTTTTGCCCAAAATCGCTTGCGCTTCGCCCTGTAGCCACTCCAGCGATTCCCGCGATGAGCGCGAAAGCACATTGGTGTCATCAAGATGGGCGATGATTTTAAGCAATAGCATTACGTTGCGCTCATTTTCGTCAAAAGCTGCTTTTTTTAGCTCCCTCAAAAATGGCAAAGCGATATTTTTCAGAATCGGGAAGCCGTCCAATGCTTGTCCGCGAATGCCTCGCTCGCCGTATTTTGAAAACAAAATCTCGCCGTGCGTTTTGGGAGGGCGTTTTTTCATTGCGGCAAAATCTGCTTCGAGCGCATTTTGTGCCATTTCCTTTGCCGTATCAATCGCAGTTTCGGCGTTCCAATCCAAAAAATGCCCCGCTGAAAAGCCTGCTCCTGATGCCAAAAGCCCCATCGTAAAAATCATACCTTTGTGCGTGTTTACGCCGTTCGTTGCTGAAAACATCGCATTTTCTGCCGAACGCCCGATTTCTCGGATTTTGGCAAAAAGCATATCAAGAGTGTCCGTCCAAAAAAACGCGGTTTGATACATCTGGGCAATAAACGGAGCGACTGCCTGCGCGCTTTTTTCAAACAGCGGAATGTCCATATCGGTGTGCGCGCCGTTGTCTGCGCGGTCAACAAGTCCTGGTTTCGGCGTTGCATAGACTTCAGAAAGCATTGCAAAACGCGAAATTTTTTCGATTTTGTTGCGCTGCCAATCGCATATTATGCTTTCGATTTTTCCCGTTAATTCCAAAACGGTATGTTTTCGGCTGCGTGAACACTCGTGCGCAGGACACCCGCACAGCAGACATTTTCGACATTCCAGACCGATTTCTTCGCGGGCAATTTTTTTGCCGTCCGTATCGATTACGTCCGCATCAAAAAGCCTGCCGAGCGCGTCTGATTCTTCTGCGTTTACCAATGCCGTTTTTATTTTTTTTGCATTACTGTTAAGCACTGCATAAAATTCATTGCCGGTAAAAATTTTTTTAACCGCAGTTTCTTCAATGCCTATGTCGTTTTTTCGGCACACGTCAAGCATTCGCCGAATGCCCTCATTGAACGCTTCTGAAAAAATCGGCTTGGATTTTACCGCGCCAGGAATATTGAGCATAAAACTCAAAACCGGTTTTTTGTGCTTTTCCAACAGCATTTTTTGCATCGAAAGCCGCATCTCGCGCGCATTTGCCATATCCAAAACAGAAACTTCGTGAATCTCAAAAAAATCTCGTTTCATCACAAAATCCCTTTTTCGCAAAGATAATCAATCGTTGTTTGGGGAAGCATGTGGTGCACGGTTTCCTTGTTGCCTGCTTTTATCGCATTTCGTACGCTTGACGCGCTTACTGCTTGCTCGCCCTCTGTGTAGCGTTCCCATTCTTGCACGCTGATGTGGCTTTTGGGCAATTGTGTTTTAAGCACTGCGTTGTATGCTGCCGTCACTTCGCTGAACGGCTCTGAACCGACGAATCGTGTTGTTATACCGAGTGCTTGTGCAATGTGATTGCGGAAAATTTCCACATCGAGCATACAATTCATCGAAAATGCGGCGTTTTTGTCTTTGATAAAATACGTCGGAAAAACCACAGGCGAAATCAAATAATCCGATGTAACGTGTAAAATTACGTTTTTTATGTCCGCTGTCCCGCGCTTCACCATTTCATAGCGGTCAAAAGCGCTAATCCAGTTTTGCTCCGCTGACAGCACGAACACATGCACCCATTTGCATGTTGCCGCCGCCTGCTCAATCAAATACCGATGACCTTTGGTAAACGGATTGCAGTTCGCCACAATCGCGCCGATTCCACTTCCTGCCGCGTTTTCTTCCCCCGTTTTTTTGCGCTCCTCGGTTTCATTTTGCAGCGCCGCAACGTATTTTGAAAATCCGTCTCGCTTGTTTTCCAAAAGAAGCACGTTCTCCGTTTCTGCCACGGGATACAAGCCCATGTGCGTAAAAACGACTTTGTTTTTCGGTTTGGTGAATCCAAAATAATGAAAAATTCCCTCATCAGCAAAATGCTGGGCGAGTGTGCTGAACAGTGGCGCAAGCAGATTCTGTCCCTGATACTCGCTGGAAATTGCAACGCATTTTATCACGTTCGCTTCGGAAGACGCGGCGGCAATAATTTCGCCCTCATCGTTCACTAATTCCACCGAAAACGTAATGCCCTCGTCGTAATCAAGTTCGCTTTGCTTCAAAAACGCCTTGAGCCGCAAAAGCTCGCTTGACGTAAACGGATTTCCAGTAACAATGCTGTATTCTGCCATATTCGCTAATCCTCCCGTGCGTGATAGAATCTCCCGTACAAATGCTCGGTGCGTATTGAATTTATGAATGACGCGGGGTCGATTTCCTTTACTTTGTTAACGACTTTATGATATTCCGCCTTGGAAACAATAGAATACACCAGAGGGCGCGCATCGTGACCTTTTGCACCTTCGCCGCGCAAAATGGTTGCGCCGTGATGGCTGCTTGCATAAATCGCAGAGCACACTTCATCGGGCTTGTTTGTTACAATCAGCAATGTTTCTTGCTGGTATTTTCGATACGCATAATGCAAAACCTGCGTGGATACGAACTGAAAAATAATAGAATACAGAGCCTTGTCCCAACCGAACATAAAACCCGCCGTCGCAAGAATCACGATATTCATTCCCAGCACAAGATTCCAGCTTTCCATATTTTTCTTTTCAGAAAGATAAATCGCAATAAAATCAGTGCCGCCTGAAGTTGCGTTCATTAAAAGACAGAGGCTGATTGCAAGCCCGTTTATAAGTCCGCCGAAAATGCTGATTAAAAGCGTATCGTAAGTGATTATATAACTGGGAAATAGGTCGGTAAAAAATCCCGTAAGAACAATCATCAGGCACGAAAGAAGCGTAAATTTCTTTCCGATAAAACGAAATCCAATGTAAACCGGAATTGCGTTTAACGTAATGTTGACGAGAGAATATGGAATTTTTAATCCAAAAAGGCTTTCTGCCGCGCGCAAAATAAGCACCGTGAGACCCGTTGCGCCGCCGGGATACAGCCCTCCAGTGCGCACAAAACTCTTGATGTTCATTGCCATAAGGGCAGCTGCACATATAATAACGACGATTCGCCGAGCGTCTTTTTTCAAAGTATTCATATCTAGACATTCTAACGCAGGACGAAATATTTTTCAAATTTGTGCAAAACCGTTTCTATTGACTATCGACGGCACACGATTATATAATAAGGCATTGTGTTGTTTCGTTATGGTACTGATAAAAAAGGTCGCCCTGTAAAAAAAGCCGTGGTTTATACCAAGGAGGAGCACGGCATAAAACGGAGCGAGATTGACAGCGACGCTCTTAGGGTGATTTCGCATTTGAGGGATTCGGGATTTTTGGCGTATATTGTGGGCGGTGCGGTTCGCGATTTAATTGTTGGAAAAGTTCCGAAGGATTTTGATATTGTTACAAGCGCAACGCCATCGCGCATAAAAAAATTGTTTCGTAATTCAAGAATTATAGGACGCCGTTTTCGTCTTGTTCACGTTTTTTTTGGCGATAAAATTTTTGAAGTCAGCACGTTCCGTTCTATAAAAGATGGTTCGGTGGGAAACGTTTTCGGCACGATTGACGAAGATGTGCTTCGGCGCGATTTTACGCTGAATGCGCTGTATTACGACCCGATTGAAGAACAGGTTGTGGATTATGTTGGTGGCGTGGAAGACATCAAAAACGGTATTATCCGACCTGTTATTCCTTTAGAAACTATTTTTGTTGACGACCCTGTTCGTATGCTTCGGGCTGTCAAATATGCTGCCACGACGGGCTGCAAAATGCCGTGGAAACTCAAGCACAAAATCCGAAAATCTGCGTATTTGCTTTCGCCTGTGTCTCCATCTCGACTGACCGAAGAGCTTTTGAAAATCATCAACAGCGGGCACGCTTACGATATTATATCGCAGGCTCTTGAAACGGATTTGTTTATGTATCTTCAGCCTTCCGCGGCTTCGATGATGGCGACAAATCGTGAATTTGAGCAGCGTTATTTGATGAGCCTTCGTGCGCTTGACGAGTTGGTGTCTCAAAATCACAATGCGCGTCTGGGCGAAAAGTTGGTTTTCTTGGTTTTTGATTTTATTTCTGGATTGACGGATTGGAGCAAAGAAGTTGAGATTTCGAGTGCTGCCGGCGAACTGTATGTGCGCACTTGGCACGATTGCCGCAATTTTGTGCTCCCAATGAATCCGCAGCGCACGGAACTGGAATATGCAATTCGGTTGTCGCTGAGAAAACTCGGTGTATCGATTCGGTCTGCCCAAGCTTCAGACAAAGACGGAAAAAGAGGAGAGCCTAGAATGCGCGGGGCGCGAAGCCGCAAGCGAAATTCTCGGCGATAAAGCGAGAATGTAAACTTTTTTCAAAATTTGGGTGTTGCTATATTGACAAAATTTTCTAAAAAAGATATTATATGAAACATCTAGCGGGGATGGTGGAATTGGTAGACACGCTAGCTTGAGGTGCTAGTGGCGCAAGCTGTGCCTGTTCAAGTCAGGTTCTCCGCAGAGTTTTAAGCTGGTTGATTTTTCAATCAGCTTTTTTATTTTAGCAGGCGAAGAAAAAAAAGTGTCAAAATGACACCTTTTTTTATTTGAGCATATCAAATTAAGAAAATCATTTTTTAGCGGGGAATCTGTATATCAATCCATTTTGAGCGGTCGGCGATGTCAGCTGGAATTCGACCAAGCGATAATCCTTTTGACGTAGTTTCTGCTGTCAAATAGAAATCCTTGTTTGCGCCTTGGATTTTAAAGCCCGCATCTTTTAGATTTACGCCTGCAATCATGTGGCTGTAATCGCGCGATACAAAAACGGTGGCGGGCACGGCTGTTTGATTTAAGATTGCTGCAAGAATAATGGAACGACTGTCGCAATCATTGTGTTTTGTTTGAATAGCGGTCGTTGCGGGGACAAAATCCGCATCGTTTGCGTTTTCGGAGCGTTCGTAGTCAAAATACTGAAGCCAATTCAGAATTGCCGCTGAAAATTGCGTGTCGGATTGATATATAACGGTGGCGATGTCGAACGCTGGGCGCTGAAGATAAAAATATGCCGTTCTGTAAATCTGGTTGTAATAGCGAATCCACGCTTCTTTCCATTTTGGAGAGCTGATAAATGCTTTCATAATTTCAAATTCGCGGGAAATCACATATTTTTCGGCGTTTTCGGCATTTTGGTCAATCGCGGTCAAAATGCGTTTGCCGCCAATTTCAAGCGCAATTTCTTTTTCTTCGCCCTGCGGATAAAGCAACGCGGTAATAATTCCGGGCGAAAATTTTCCTGCGCGGTCAACGCTCACCGAATCCACAATGGAATCGCACATCATTTTGCTTAATTGCGAGCCGTCCCCAAAGCAAATTACGATGATGATATTTTTTCCATCTCGCTCGGGAATTGCTGTTGCGCGCCCTGATTTTTGCTCGCCATTAAGCACCCACGCGAATGATTGCGTAACGGCACAATCGTTGTGATTCCATTGTATGCGCTTTATTGCGGCTTTTGCGCCCATTTTTTGAATCATCGCCGAAAGAGCCTGCTCCGCGGAACGATATTCTGCACTTTCGCGGATAACGCAAAATGTTTTTGCGGACTGATTAAAAAGCATAAATCCTTTGCCGTCGTCATCGCTGTCTAGCAGTTCAAATTCTTCGGGAATGTCGATTTCGTAGTTTTGCGCATACGAAAAAGAAAAAATCTGAAAAATCAACAAAAAAACAAAAAAAAGCCGTCTTGCCATAAAAAAACTCCTCGTATATATTTTCGGTATGGAAGTAATGTACGAAAACAGCGAAATCTGCGTAATCAACAAACCGCAAGGACTTGCAGTGCAGGGAGGGGAGGGCGTTTCAAAAAGCGTCGATACTCTGCTGAGCGAACAACTGGGGCAAAAAATCTATCTTGTTCATCGCTTGGACAAAGAAACGGCAGGGCTTTTGATAACGGCGAAAACTCCCGCCGCCGCTGCAAAATGGACGACGTTAATCGCCGGGAAGAAAATCCAAAAAGAATACACCGCGCTTTGTTTTGGGTATCCTGTGGTGAATGGAAAACGGCAAAAATGCGGCACAATTTCTGGTGCGATTTTGCAGCACGGCGAAGAAAAATCGGCAATAACGCATTTTGAGGTGACAAAAAACGCGATAGTCAAAACCGAAAACGGCGAGGAAATTGAATTTTCGCTTTTGCACTTAACGCTTGGCACGGGAAGAATGCATCAACTTCGCATTCAGCTCTCTTCGGCACTCTGTCCGATTGCGGCTGACGACAAACACGGCGATTTTAAGAAAAACCGCATTGCAAAAAAAATCCTTGGCATAAAACGGCTCTGCTTGTGTGCTTCTCATCTTTCAAGTTCCGACCCTGCCGTCGTTTTTGGCGCGGAAAATGCCTTGAGCGTGCCGCTTCCAGAGGCATTTCAAGCCGCCATCGCTTCTGTTTTTGCCGCTGAATAAAAAAATCCCCGTGCCGCACACGCAACAGGGGGATTTTGCATATTACGAATTATAAAATGCGCTCAACCGAGGGCGCAAGCATTTGAGCATATAGCGCAAATCGGGCGAAAACGCTTCTTTGTCGTCTTCGATTGCTTCGTATGCACCGTCGAAGCCGCGGCTCATATGCGCTTTGACAAATGCAATGGAAAGACTGCACATCTGGGCAAAAATAGAAATCGTGTTGCCGAAAAGCGCGTTAGGATATCCCGTTCCGTCAAAACGCTCGTGGTGCTGCAAGCAAATATCGCTGCATACCTTGGTAAAAAACGCAATCGACGGCGAATTATTCAGCCGCACCAGCGAACTTCCCGCGACCGTGTGCGAAAAAAACGGAGAATGTGCGGTTTCGGTCAATCCCGACACTTCTTTTTCGTTTTTGCTCACCACCATTTTGCCGATGTCGTGCAAAAAAGCCGCGTCGCATACCACGTTTACCAAATCGGGAGATAATTTTTTTTCGGGATTATCAAGAGAATACTGCTCGAGCAAAAAGTGCATAAGTTCGCGGACTTTTTTATAGAACGTCATATCAAATCCGTTGTCTTTTAAGTAACTCGTATAGATAAGCGTCAGGCGGTCAACGTATAAATCGATTTCAGCGAGGCTTTTTTCGCTTACGTTCGTGTCGAGTTCGTCATCAGAAATCTGCTCGTCCTCGCGGGCATAAAAGAGCTGATTGACCTTCTCCAAAACGATTTTTTTGTCGAACGGCTTTTTGATAAACGCTGTAACGCCGTACGTTGCGGCTTTTATGATATTGTCTTTCAGAGCGTCTGCGGAAATCATAATAATCGGGAAATCGTGAATGCCTAAGCGGAACAGATTTCCCAACACCGCAAAACCGTCCATCACGGGCATATAAATATCAATCAACATACCGTCGATTTTTTTTGCAGACCCCGTCTTAAAAAGTTCCATCGCTTTTGAACCGCTGCTCACATCTATGACATCGAATTCGGCAAGAAGTATATTTTTTAAGATTTCTCGGTCTATTTCTGAATCGTCAACAATTAAAATCGTTCTTTTTTTCTTTTCGCTCATGAAATCCTCCAAAACTCATTTTATATTCTATCATAAAAAACGGCTTTTTTCATCATAGAGTTTCTCTTTTTTTATTTTTATGATAAAATGAAGATATGGAAACAATATTAAATACGAATTTTGGATTGGAATTGACGGGCGGCGAACGCGATTTGTACGGCGAATTGCTCGAAGCGTTTTTGAAAACGGCGCTTCCTCAAAAAGAAGAGTTTTTGCAGTTGGAAAAAAGTCCTGTCGATGAAGAAAGGGAAAAAGCCGCAAAAAAAATTCATTTGGTGAAAGGCGGCGCGCTTCAAATCGGTGCAGAACGGCTTGGGGCGGCGGCAAAACGGCTCGAAGTCGTGGTTCGGGGAAAAGAAACGGGCGATATTGACGCGCTCACAGATGCTTTTTTTGCCGAATTTGAAAAGGCATACGCTGAAGTAAAAAGAGTTGTGGGAGATTTTTGCGAAAAATAATTTCTGAACGGGTGTTTTTTTCAAAAAGTGTATTGCAAAATCGATGCAGTACACTTTTTTTGTGCGTTTTGAAATCCATTTTTAGCCGCGCGGTGCGGGGCAGATTGTTTTTGCACGGATTTGCTTTGAAGCAGAGCGCGTTTGTGCGTTTTGGTTTCAAAATCCGAAGATGATGTCTGTAAAGTCTAAATTTGAAACCAAAACGGTGATTTTATGACTGAAAAGTGCAAATTAGATTTCAAAATCCGAAAATAATGTCTGTAAAATCCAAATTTGAATTCAAAATTGTCATTTCACAACTGAAAAGTATAAATTTGTTTTCAAAATGCTGTTTTGCACGAGTGAAGCGGTTCGTTTTACTTTCAAAATGACTTTCGCTGAAGCAAGGGACTTAACTTCCTTGGCAATACGTCTTGTTCTCAAGCGAAAAAAAGGTTTTTGCGCTCATAATGACACGGCGGGGGATTTTGGGGTATACTTGCGGTATGAATAAGAAAATTTTGCAGCAGCTTGATTATTATAGAGTGAGAGACGAAATTGCGCAGTTGTGCGTGTCGGAGGAGGGCAAAGGTGCGATTTTGGCGCGAGAGCCGATTACGGACGAAGCGGAAGGAAGCCGTCTGCGCGCGCTCGGGCGGCAGTGGTTTTTGCTTCATCACGCGCTCAAAGCCCGCGTTTTGCACGGCTGGGGAAAAATCGAGGATTTGTTTTCGATTATCAAGGTGGAAGGCGCGGCGCTGGAGGTGAAGCAGGCGTTTTGTCTCAAGGAATTTTGCGTTGCCGCTCGGGATATTCAAGCGGGTGCGGCAGAAGCGAAAATCGAGGTGAATATTGCGGAGTTGTGCGCGGTGTGCGAGTCGATTCCTGATTTGTCGCTGTGCGAAAAGGAAATCTCGCGCGTGATTGACGATTCGGGCGAGATGAAAGATGTGCCGGAAATCCGCGCGATTCGTGCAAAGATTGCGTCGCTCAAAAAGGAAATCGACGGCGAAATCCGCGCGTACACGACCGACCCCCGATTTTCGCAATCGCTGCAATCGAGTGTGCCTGTGCTGCGCGGCGGGCATCAAGTGCTTGCGGTGCGCAGCGACCGTCGAGGCGCAATCCGCGGGATTATTCACGAGATGTCGCAGTCGGGGCAGACGATTTTTATTGAGCCTGAAGAAGCGGTGCGAAAGAGCAACGAGCTTTTGCAGGAGGAATTTCATTTGCAGCAGGAAATCCGCCGCATTATGACGGATTTGACGGCGAAATTGCGCGAAAATCTGTATTTGTTCCGCCGTGCGCTTCCCGTGATGCGCCTTTTGGACGAAACGCAGGCGGCGGCGCGTTATGCCGCACAGTGCCGCGGGATTTTTGCCGAAACGTGCGGGGCTGGGGAGGCTCCCGTTTTGCTTCAGGCGCGGCACCCGATTTTGCAGGAAAAAGCCGTTCCGATTGACGTGCATTTTTTGGCGGGCAAAAATGTGCTGATTATCACGGGTCCGAATACGGGCGGAAAAACGGTAACGCTCAAGACCATCGCGCTTTTTTCGCTGCTCAATCAGTCGGGATTTCCGCTGCCTGCCGCCGAGGGCACGAAACTGCGGGTGTTCGATTCCGTTTTTGCAGACATCGGCGACGAGCAGTCGATTGACGAATCGCTTTCTACGTTCAGTTCGCATATGAAAAACATTGCGGCGGCGGTGAAGCACGCGACGGAAAAATCGCTGGTGCTTCTTGATGAGCTGGGAAGCGGCACCGACCCCGAGGAAGGCAGTGCGATTGCGATGGCGGTGCTTGACGAGCTTATTGAGCGAAAATCGTTTGTTTTGGCAACGACGCACCACGGAATTCTCAAAAATTACGGCTATACTCATTCGGAGTGTGTCAATGCAAGCGTGGATTTTGACGAGCATACGCTTTCTCCGACGTATCGGCTTTTGATGGGCGTGCCGGGCGAGAGCCACGCGCTTGATATTGCCAAACGCAGCGGATTGCCCAAGAAAATCACGCAGAACGCGCGGAATTATATGCAGAGCGAACAGGCTGACGTTTCGCGTCTTATTCGCGGATTGACGGAAAAAAGCGCGGAGCTTTCGGAGCGGGAAAAAGAGGCGCGTAAAAAAGAAGCATCGCTTTTGGATAAGCAACGGCGGCTGGAGTCGCGTGATGTGCAGTTTCGGGAGCGCGAACTTGAAATTAGAGTGCGAGAACATAATGCCGAAAGCGCATTTTTGCTCGAAACGCGAAAAATGCTCGAAAATCTGGTGCGTTCTTTGCGCGAGGGCGAAATTACGCGTGAAAAAACGTTGGGCGTGAAATCGTTCATTTCCGAGCTTGAAGACCGCATTGCACGCGATGCCGAGTCGCTGAAAACCGAGGAAGAGGAGATTGAAGAATCGCGGGCAAAAATTGCAAAGGAGAAAATTTCCGAAAATGGTTTTCGGATTACAAGCGATTCTGGCACTCGTTCTGCGAGCAAGAAAAAAAGTGCGGCGGGTAAAAAGCGGCTTTCTAACGCGGAATTGCTTGAGCAGCTCAAAGCCAAAGATGACGGCGGCTCGGTTATGCTTACGATTCCGCGGGCAGTTCAAAGCAAGAAATCTGAGCCAAAACAGCCCGTGTGGGTTGAGGGTGCGGCAGTGTTTATGGGCAAAGACCGTCGGCGCGGGACGCTTATCCGCAAAGAGAAAAACGGCGTGTGGGCAGTGCAATTCGGTGCGGTGCGAATGAGCGTTAAGGAAAAAAATCTGGTGCTTGCTCCGATTTCCGAGCAGGTTTTGCCGGCGGCTTCGGTTGTAGTTGAAACGGCGGGGCTTTTGGGCACGGTTGAAAAGCCTGCGTTTGAGCTTCGGCTGCTGGGACTTCGCTACGAGGAGGCAATGAAGGCGTTGGAGCGGCAGCTTGATTTGTGCGCGATGACGAATTTTAAGGCGTTTAGCATTATTCACGGCAAAGGGAACGGGATTTTGCAGCAGGGGGTTCTGCAATATTTGTCGAATTATCCCGGTGTTGCGGATTTCCATTTTGCGCCGCCCGAAGATGGCGGTTCTGGCAAAACATACGTTACATTGGTGTGATTTTTCGTAAATTGAGACAAAAAGGCAGAAAAATAGATGCCTATTGTTTCTGCCTTTTTTGCGTTTCGTTATGGATAAAATAATTCTTATGCCAGTGCCATATTATGAGCTAGATGTGCTTCGTTGCGAGTAGCTAAAAACCTTTTTGTTTGGCAAATTATTTATATTCATAATCTGAACATATTGACTCAAAAAGAAAAATATGTATATGTGTCAGTAAAAAATAATTTTTTCGATTTATTTTTTATTTTTTTTATTAAGTTATCCACATTTTGCGGCGA
>ERZ842401.2470-NODE-2470-length-24718-cov-14.340105_pt1 | contig 24718 bp, 33 predicted proteins | sample MGYA00521270_ERZ842401 | MGnify/ENA primary metagenome ERZ842401 (study PRJEB31892, sample SAMEA3878208) | bioreactor metagenome | biome: Moose rumen | place: Sweden | collected 2011-10 | study: EMG produced TPA metagenomics assembly of the PRJEB12797 data set... | reverse complement strand
TCGATGCCGGAAAGTGGATGGCGACACCGTTCACGCGGACTGCGGAGGGATTCCTCTCGGGCCGCGCCATCGTCACGAGCATCGGCGTCTTTACGTACCTGAATGCCGACGGGACGGAGCACCGCGAGCTGAGGCTCCCCGAGGAAGTGTTTGCGCCGGAGAGTCTGGAGACTATGAAGCTGAAGCCCGTTACAAACGAACATCCGGACGGGCTTGTCACACCGGAAAACCAGAAGGAGCTGCAGGTCGGAAGCCTCGGCAGCAATGTCACGACCAGCACGCAGGTGCGCGATGGTGACGGGTTGCGGGACCGGGATGAAATCACCGACGGCATCCATGTCGCAATCGACATGACGATAAACCGCGCAGATGCGATTGACGATGTGCTGAACGGGCGCAGGGCGCTCTCGATGGGGTACACCTGCGAAATTGAAGAGACGGCAGGCGTGTATATGGGCGTGGAATATGACTGCATCCAGCGGAAAATCCGTTACAACCATTGCGCCATTGTTGATGCGGCCCGTGCGGGAGATGCCGCGCAGATACATCTTGACAGCGCGGACGCAGTTCTTGCCGTTCCTGCGCAGAAAAATCAGGCTACAAACAGAGACCACCAAAAACATGAGGAGGACAAGTCTATGAAACAGACTGTGAGAATCGACGGAATCGATGTCGAGGTGCCGGAGAACGTGGCGGCGCACATCGCTTCCCTCAACAACCGTGCTGACGCGGCTGAGAAGCAGAACAAAGCCCTTGCACAGGAAGTCGCCGACGGCAAGGCGTTAGCCTCGAAGCTGGAAGCCGAGCGCGACACGGAGAAAGCCCGCGCGGACAAGGCAGAGGGCGACCTTGCGAAAGCCCGCGCCGACGCATCGGACGAAGCGCGGATTGATTCTGCGGTTCAGGAGCGGCTCGCCGTCTACGACGCGGCTGACAAGGCTGGCGTGAAAATCGAGCAGGGCATGAGGATGGACGACATCCGCAGGAAGGTCATCGCAGCGGTGTTCCCGACCGTCAAGCTCGACGGAAAGAACGCGGATTATGTCGCCGCCTGCTTTGACTCCGCCGTGGCGGAACTTGCGAAGCGCGGCGACGGCGCACAGCGCGTCGTGGGAGCGGACGGCTTTTCAGGAAGCGCTGACAACTACGACTCCGCAAAAGCCCGCCAGCGCATGATTGAGCTCAACGAACGCCGCTCTCGCGGCGAGGAGGCATAGCATGAACCTTTACGGAAACCCGCCCCGCGCTATCGCGGGTCAGAAATACGGCTTGCAGGATGTGACCGAGAGTCATGTCGCAGCCGAGGAAATCGAGCCGGGCGCAGCACTCTTCGGAAAGGTCGGCGACGACCGCGTTTTCAACGCGCACAACAACATCGTCTCGCTCACCGCGTCCGCAGACCTCGTTTCAGGCAATAAGCTCGCCACGAAAATCAACGGCACGGAGCTTGCCGCCGTGGACTTCGACACGGACACCGACAAGACGCTCTCCGCGCTCGCGGACGCAATCAACGCCGACGAGAGCCTCTCCGATGCGGGAATCGGAGCGAGCGTCGTGACGGGCGCGAAGACCCTGACCGTTGCGGGGGATGGCGACGTCGAGGCGGAAATCACCGTTTCGGGCGGCACTTCCCAGGCGGCGTTCACCGCCACGGCGAGCACGGGCATGAAGTTCGTCGGCATCGCGCGGCACGAGGAGCTTGCCTGCAAGGACGGCACGGGAGCCTATCCCGCAGGAATTCCCGTGAATGTGATGACGCACGGCACGATTTATGCGCAGGTCGCGGAGGACGCAGACCCCGCAGACAAGAAGAGCGCGTATGTCGTGCTTTCGGGCGCGGACAAGGGCAAGTTCACCGACGAGGCGGACGGAAACTACGACACGGGATGCGTGTTCCGCTCTGATGCGGAGGACGGTATCGCGCTCGTCGAAGTGAACGGGATGAAATAACAGGAGGACAGAAATGGCAGTATTTTCAGCAACGAGGCTTGATTCACGCGAATCCGCCTTTTTCCAGCGCGAGTGCGAGTACATCAAGACCCGCACCTATGACGCAAAACCGCCGCTCCTCAAGGGGCTTTCGCTTGTGCCCCAGGCATCGGGCATCCCCGCAGGAACGACGGAGATTACTTTCCGCCGCTACATGGAGGCGGGACGCGCGAAGCTCATAGCAAACTACGCCAAGGATTTCCCGCGCGTGGATGTGTTCGGTTCGGAGGAGACCGTAAAGGTCAAAGACCTCGGCGACAGCTACGGCTACAACATCAGGGAGATCCGCGAGAGCGCGCTCACGGGAAAGCGGCTCGACCAGCGCAGGGCTACTGCAGCCCGCAACGCGATTGAGCGCGACCTCAACGAATACACGCTCCTGTCAAACAAGAAGGCAGGAACATACGGCATCCTCGACTTTCCCGGTCTTACGGAGACAACGCTTCCTGCGGACGGCACGGGCGGCTCAAAGACCTGGGCGTCAAAGGATGTGGACAAGATTATCCGCGACATCAACATCATGCTCGGCTCTGTCATAGAGCCGTCCAAGGGCGTTGAGACTCCTGACACCCTGCTCATGCCGCTCAATGTGTACTCCGCGCTCCAGTCCCGCAGACTCGGCGACACGGAGTCCTCGCTCATCAAGTACATCACGGACAATTTCCCGATGTTCAAGAAGATTGACTGGCTCAACGAGCTGAACGCCATCGGCGCGGGCGGCACGAGGCGCGTCATGGTCGGATGCTTCGATGACATGCACTGCGAGAACCAGATTGTCAACCAGTTCGAGCAGGGCGAAGTGCAGCAGGAGGGCATGGAATTCCAGGTTCCGTGCATGGCATCGACGGCTGGCGTAATCGTGTACTATCCCGGCGCGTTCGCATTCGCGGACGGAGTGTAAGGAGGGCTGGAATGTTCGTCAAATACGCACCGAAGCACCCGCACACGAAGTTTGTTCCCGTTGTGAATGGGATTTCTGTTTCTGCGGGCAGCGTCATCCTCAACCCCGGAATGAACGAGGTGAGCGACGAGGATTGGGAGAAAATCAAGGCAAGCCTCGCCTCTGACATTGCTGACGGAACGGTCAAGCCGTTCAGCGTCGGAGTGAAAAAGGCGGGGAACACCATAAAGGCAAAGACCCTGAAAGATGTCCCCGTCGCGGTCGCCGCAAAAATCGTCGCGGGATGCTCAAGCAAGGACACGCTCCGCGCATGGTTCGGCAGCAACCTTCCCGACGACATCGCCCTGCTTGTCGTGCGCCGCATGCGCACCCTCAACATGGATGTTGACGAAATCGCGGGCGCGGGCGAGGAGCTGTCTGATTCCGACATCATTGACGAAGGGGCGACCGGCGAGACCGTGACCGAAACGGACGGCTCGGAGGAAAGCGGAAAAGCCGAGGAGAAATCCACGGGCGGGACTGCTTCCCCTTCCTATGATGAGATGAGCTACAAGGAGCTTCAGTCGGCGGCGAAGGAGCAGGGAATTGACCCGACCCAGAAGAAGGACGCGCTCCTTGCGGCTCTCAAAGGAGAGGGCGTTCCGTCCGAGGACGGCTCGGAGGAAAGCGGGGACTCAATCCCTGATTTCGACGACCCGAACGCAAAGGTGAGCTGATGACCGTCCGCGAGATAATCGGCGCGATATGTCCGGCTCTTGCCAAGAATGAGGGGCTTGATGCTTTCGTCAAGATGGCGGAGGAGAACACGAGCCGCAGTTTCTTCGGCAAGCAGTACGCCTACGCCGTCGCCTACCGCGCGTGCCATCTGTTCACGATAACGGCTGGCTCTGGCGGAAACGCGGCTCTGGGTCTCGGGCAGATAGCGTCGATGAGCGAGGGCGGACTCTCAGTCAGCTTTGCGACAGGCAGCCAGTCGTCGGATGCTGACGGCGGGCTTGAAACTTCTAAATACGGCAAGATGCTGCTGGGGCTTATAAAGAGCCGCCCTAAAATGGGCGTGAACACGGCGGGTCTTGCGGGAGGCATGGCATGAAATACACGACTTCAATCAGGGAGGCGCAGCTTGCAGGCGGCGTGAAACTTGACCCGAAAGGCGGGGAGGTGACAAACGCTGAGGCAAAGGCTATCGCGTCCGACCCGTGGGGAAAGAAACTCATCGAGTCAGGAAAACTGAAATTCGAGAGGGCTGTGGAAGTTCCCACGAAGCCGAAGCTCGGAATGACCGTAACGGGGGCAATCAAGCCGACCAATGCGGCAAAGACCGAGGTCAAGAAAAACTGAATTTTTTAAGAAGCGGAAAAATCTAGCCTGCGCAAGCGGGAAGGAGGTGTGCAGATGAAGAACTATGCGCCCTTGAGGGCTTTCATCAGTTTCTGGTGCTGGATTGGCGTGACTCTGCTGGGATTTATGCTTGCAATCCTCGCCGCAGTTCCCGGAACGCTGCCTGATGCGGTCGTGTTCGTGGTTGCCGTGGTGATTTTTGCCGCAGCGATTGCAGTTCCGATTATCAATCCCGGCGTGTTCTCGAAGCAGCACAGCACGAAGACAGGCGGTTAGTGCGGTCTGTCTTTTTGAGATGGAAACTTGTGCATTTTGTGCGGCAGGGACGATTCAGCCTTGTCGCAGCCATTCTTTGATTCGGGGTGTTTATGGCGGGAAAAGGTGTGGTTGACAGAGACCTCGGCTGGCAGGAAATCCAGCGGGAGCTTGCGGAACTCAAAAAAATCGGGGTAAAAGTCGGCATCACCGAGGCGAACAACACAAGCGAAGACGGCGCGAACATCGCCGAATATGCCGCCTACAACGAAGAAGGAACGGAGCATATACCGTCAAGACCGTTTATCCGCTCGTGGGTTGACAACAACCAGGAGCAGATAAACAAGGTGATGGACTCGGCGTTCAACCGCATCGTAAAAGGACAATGGACTGCCGAGGACGCGATGAAGCGAATCGGGGAATTCGGAGCGTCTGGAATCAAGAAGAACATCGCCAAGGGCAGTTTCGAGCCGAACGCAGAATCCACGATTAAGCGAAAGGGAAGCTCCCGGCCGCTCATCGACACGGGGACATTGCGGAATTCCATCCGCTACGAGGTGGTCAGGAAATGAGCCTTTTCAAGAGCGCGGCGCTTACTAAAATATCGTTTGCGCCCGGCGAGTATGTGAAGGGTCGCTGGACTGAGGGCGAGGAGACGAGAGTTGAGTTTGCGGGGACATGGCAGCCCGCGAACGGACAGGACATGCAGAAACTGCCTGAGGGAAAACGGAGCAACGAGACATTCAAGTGCTTCGCTCCGATTGAACTTGAATTCACCGCCGCAGACGCGGAAAAAGGCGTTTCCGGCGACAGGATAGAAAAGGACGGCGAGCGGTACGAGGTGATTCTTGCCTCGCCGTGGAACAACGGGCTTCTCCCGCATTGGGAGCTTATATGCCAGAGGGAGAAGGAGGGCGAGCGTTGAGTGACCAGAGGGCGGAAGTGCAGGACGCTCTATTTGACTGGATAGATGCCGTCTTGAAAGAGAACGGCTTCCCGTGCGAGGTAGTGTGGGACGACACGGGCGGGGTCAGGCCAAAGCCGCCATTCGTGTCCCTGCAGATGATCGGCGGCTCGCGTAGCAGCTTTCCGTGGAAGAGCCGAGTAGACCCGAACACGGGAGAGAGGAAGGCACGGTTTGACATGCGGAAGACCGTGAGCATCCACTGCTGGGGAGAGCGGTGCATGGAGCGGCTTGACGAGATAGCCGACAGCATCAGCTCGGACAAGTACCGCAGGATGCTGCGGAAAAGAGGGCTTGTGGTGGCGGCGATAACCGACGCCGTACTCTCCGCAGAGGACAGGGCGAACGGCACGGAATCCCACGGATATTTTGACATCGCGGTCACATATATCCGCGTGGTATCAGAAGAAGTCGGATGGATTGAACGGGTTGCCATAAAAAGCAACCTGATTGCAGATACGGAAATCAGTCTGGGAAATCGAAAGGAGGAACAGAATGGCTGAGCTTGACGAGATAGTTGAGGTTAATATAACGCGACAGACCGCGGTGCCGTCCATGGCGTCGTTTAACGAGCATCTGATTGCCGACCGGTTCAACCCTGTCGGCATAAAGCCCCGCTTTGACCTTGCGCACCGCGTGCGCATCTTCGGAAGCGCAGGCGAAGTGCTGTCCGCAGGCTTTGCCGCGGACTCATGGGTATACAAGGCTGCGGAACGGCAGTTCTCGCAGAGCCCGCATATCAAGCGGATATTTGTCGGCCTCAGAATGCCCGAAGGACTGGCAGATTCGGTGATAACGTTCAGCGGTGAGTTTGCGGCGGGGAATGTGATAAGCCTGACGGTAAATGCCGTCCGGCTGGCTGATGTAAGCTACGATACAGAGGGATCGAGCGGAGCCTGCGTATCGAAGATCGCGGCGGCAATCAACGAGAAATTTCCGGGGCAGATGGAGGCATCCGTTTCCGGAGAGCTTGAAATCAGCGTATACGGAATCGCGGTGACGAATGCGAACCTTACAGTGACAGGCGGCACCGAGCACGGGCAGACCGTATCCGCGACGGCTTCGCCGATCGCGGGAGACAAGAGCTGGACCGAGGCGCTGACCGCGATGGCAAACGGCGCAAACGGAGGCTTCTACGCCTGCGAGATACATTCCAGCGTGATGGTGGAACTGCAGGAGTTCGCGCAATGGGTACAGGCGAACGAGAAGCTCGGCGGCATCGTGTCAAGCGACAGCACGATTGTAGAAGAGGACGGCGGTGACATCGCCGACTGGCTGAAGACGAACAACATGGACCGCACGTTCTGCTTCTACCATCCGAGCGACCCTTATTTTGTTTCAGGTCTTTTCGGGAAGATGCTCGTCAAGCATCCCGGAAGCGCGACATGGGCGCACAAGGCTCTCGAGGCGACTCCCACCGTCACCCTGTCCGACGGCCAGCGGAGCATGGCGGCGAGCAAGAACTGCAACTTTTACACGTCGGTGTCCGACCTGCCGCTTACGCGCTGGGGCACGGTCGGAAGCGGGGAATACATAGATGTCATCCACGGGCTTGACTGGCTCAAGGCCAAAATCCAGCAGCTCGTCCTCGCCGTCCTCGCGCAGCTTGACAAGGTTGAGTATGAGGATTCGGGCATCGAGATAATCAAGTCCCGCCTCAAGGCCGGACTAGAGCAGGGCTGCGCGTACAAGATCCTTAAAAAAGATGCGTATACGATTGACTGCCCGACCGCGGACGAAGTGGACGAGGCTGCAAAAAAAGAGCGCCTGCTGCCAGACGTAAAGTTCAATGCGCCGCTTTCTGGCGCAATACACAAGACCGTGATAAACGGCACTGTAACGCTGTAAGGAGGAACAGATTATGGCAAGTCAGGAGCTTATGCCGACATACGATCCCAAGCGGGTCGTCATTACGTTCGGGGGTGCGCCAATCCAGGGATTCGCGGAAGACAGCTTCGTGGAATGCGCCCCCGCGGAGGAAAAGTTTGAGCGCAAGGTGGGCGCTGACGGTGAGATCGCCCGCTCGTTCCACAATAATGACTGCTATGACGTTACCGTGACGCTGCTGCAGACGAGCCTGTCCAACAACACCCTGTCCAAGGCGTATGCGTATGACAAGGCGACCGGCAAAGGACTGCAGGAGCTTTCCATCACGGAGATTGACAGCGGCTCAAAGCATTTCTTCCCTCAGGCGTGGGTCGAGAGGCCTTCATGGGCACGGGGGAAAAATGTCGGAGAGCAGCCATGGGTGTTCCACACCGGCCATGCGTCAGAAGAAACGACAAACGGCATTGCCGGATAGCAGGAGGATAAGATAATGAAGGTAAAAGAGAAAGTTATAGACGGCCTTACATTTTCCGTCGCGCCGTTTCCGGCGCTTGAAGCCCTGCGCTTAAAGTCATACCTCGTCAAGACGCTTGGGCCAGCCCTTGCCTCGGCGATCGACCTGTTCCGGGGAACAAAAGGCTCTGCGTCGGATATTGATGTTTCCGGCAAATCGCTCGCGGGGGTGGTGGAAAAACTTACCGCGAGCCTTGGAGAGGATGATTTCGTAGCGCTCGTCAGGCGCATGTTCCGCTACGTCTCCGTAAACGGGAAAAACGAGGACGGGAAGCCGATCGTCGCGCAGTTCGGCGACGGCTTCTTCGAGGATGCGTTCGACCGCGTCTTTGAGGGGCGCCTGTTTTCTATCTACCCCGTGATGCTCCTTGTCCTGGAGGCGAACTACCCTGATTTTTTCGGGAAGGCGGCGGGGAGTATTGGAAGCCTGACCCGGCGAATAAATACCTTCGCGCAGGGAAGCGGCGGAGCAAAACCCGACTCGATGAAATCGGAAGGATAGGGACGCTCGCCCCGGAAATTGAGGATGAAAACCTTATCTGGCGCGTGTGGAGGGAAAAGGGGGTGCCGCTTGACGAGCTCCGCTACAGGTGGACATACGAAGACCTGCTGCACGCAAACGCAGTCCTTGATATGGATGCGGATATAGAGGCAGCCGTTGACGGGCTGATAGATTTCGAGTCGAAGAAAGGAGGAGCAATAAATGACCGTCCGTGAACTCACCGCTTTCCTCGGCTTTGAAGTCGATGACGGTGCCTTGAAAAAGTTTGATGCTGAACTTTCTGCGGTGAAAGCGGAATGTGCCGCGCTTTCGGAGCGTCTGAAAGTTGCGGAACAAACCGCCGCAGAAGCCCTTGAAGGTATGAAAAGTTCTGCAAATAGTGCGGCGGCAGCACTGGGGGAGACTGGCACAGCTTCTGAAAATATAACAGAAACGGAAAATGCCGCCGTAAAAGCCGCAGAAGCACTCAGCGGAGTAAAAGAAAATGCTTCGAATGCCGCATCTGCACTGGAAGAGACTTCGACAGGCGCAAAACATCTCGGCAATACAAATGAAGCTGCAGAAAAATCCGCAAAGGCTTTGGGCGGTGTAAAAGACAACGCTGAAAAAAGCACGAAAGCCTTTGACGGAATGAAAAAAAAGGCTGGTGAGGCTGGCGGCGAGATTGAAAAAACAAAGAAAAAGGCGGACTCTCTTGCGACATCGCTAAACAAAATAGCAAAAATAGTCGGCGGTATTTTTGCCGTCGGCAAAATCATTTCTTTTGGAAAGAGCATCCTCGACACGACGGGAGAAGTCGAGCAGTACCGCGTAACGCTCGGCACGATGATTGGTGACCAGGAGAAAGCCAACAAGATAATCCACGACCTTGACTACTCGCCCGTGTCCGATTTCTACGGAACGGCGGCGGCAATCGGCGGCTTGCAGGGGATGGTCACATTCGGAATGCAGGCAGAGGAGGCGAGCGACACGCTCACACGGCTTGGCGACATCGCGCAGGGAAACGGCGAGGCGTTCAAGAGCCTGTCGCTCAACATGGGGCAGGTGTTCGCCAAGGGCAAGGCAGACGCTACCGACCTGAAGCAGTTCGTCGGGCAGGGCTTCGATGTCGTGGGCGAGGTCGCCGCAATGACGGGAAAGAGCCGCGCCGAGATTGAGAAGGCGGGCGTTTCCTACGAGCAGTGCGCCGCCGCGCTCAAGCACATCACGAGCGAGGGCGGGAAATACAACGGGATGCTCGATAAGCAGAGCAGGACGCTTCCGGGGCTCATAAAGCAGTTCCAGTCGCTGAGCGCGGCAATCAAGGAGAGCATCGGAACCGCAGTCCTCGACAAGGTTAAAGCCCTCATGCAGCACTTTCTTGACCTCGGACGCGCCATGCAGGACAATATTGTGGCCGCAGGGACAAGGGCTTTCGAGGCCGTGCTGAGGGGGATTGCCGACGTCATCATTTTCCTTGATGTCCTCAAGATCCGCATGAAGAAATTCGGCGGCGCCTTTACGCCGATAAAGGGCATTGTAAATGATGTGGCTGGCTTCGTGGCGAGCGCCCTGCAAAGCCTTGCGCCCCTGTTTATGGGGATCGCGCAGGCAGTGCTCCTTGCCTTCAAGCCGATACAGGCATTCGTGCAGCCGGTGCTCGAATCGTTCAAACCCATCCTCAGAAATGTGTTCCAGTTTGCGGCGGATCTGGTCGAGCAGCTGCTGCCAATAATCGACGGCCTTACCCCGGTGTTTGGCTATGTCGGAGATGCCGTCGCGGCTGTATTCAACAAACTGGAACCGATCATCAAAACGCTCGGCGGGGCTGTCCTCGCCGTGACGGGACGGATAAAAGACGTCCTGTTTCCCGTGATCCTCGCGCTGGAACCGCTCGTGTCGGCTGTAATCAGCCTTGTGCTGGACGGGCTTGACGCCGTGGCTGGCGGCACGTCCGTCCTCGCAAAAATTATCGGAGCCCTCGCCCCCGTTATCTCCATAGTCGGCAAGATTGCGGGAGCCGCTGTCAGCGTACTGGCAAACGGACTTGCCGTAATACTGCCGATACTCAGCCCCATCATAAAGATCCTTGTTCCCATAGCGGGGATAATCATGGGGATTGTCGCGGCGATAAAGGTCTGGACGGCGGTGCAGGCCGTACTCAATGCCGTAATGGCGATGAATCCGATAGCGCTGATAATCATCGGCATTGTCGCGCTCATCGGCATAATCGTACTTCTGGTGAAGCATTGGGACAAGGCCGCCGCGAAGGTGAAAGAACTCTGGAGCGCGGTAAAGGATTTTTTCAAGGGCTTTGGCAGTGCCGCGAAATCTGCCGCCTCCGTATTCGCTGCGATTATCGCCCCTATTCCGACGCTTGTCATAGGCGCAATCAAGTCCCTCATTAAAAACTGGGACGCGGTGAAATCCGCGCTAATAAAAGGCGTGACCGCCGTCGGCGGATTCTTCCAGAAGACATGGCTTGCCGTCAGGAACGCTTTCACCGCCACATTCAACGGGATTGCGAAGGCTTCGCAGAAAGTGCTTGGCGGCATCAAGAAAGCATGGGGCGCGATAAAATCATTTTTCTCCCGGCTGTGGAGCGGCATAGTCGATGCCGCAAAGCATATCTGGGGCGGCATCACAGGATTTTTTACCGCGCTCATCGAGGGCATCAAATCCGTATGGGGCGGAATTACGGAATTTTTTTTCAGCCTCTGGACCGGCATCGTTTCTGCGGCGGAAAGCGTATTGAGCTCCCTTGCGGGCTTCTTCGGCGGGCTCATCGAAAAAATAAAAGGCATCTGGAGTGCGATAACGGATTTCTTTTCAGCCTTGTGGGGCGGGATAATTTCTGCCGCAACAGGCGCATGGAACGGCATTGCCGGCTTGTTCCAGACGGTCATCGGGCAGGTAAAGGAGGCATGGGGCGGCATCACGGATTTCTTCGGCGGGCTGTGGGACGCGCTGAAAGAATCACCGCTTGAAGCCCTGCGCTTTATCAAGGACTCGTTCCTCGGACTGTTCGACGGCATCAAGGAACGGTTTTTCGGATTTATTGGCTCCATAAAGGAGGGCTGGGACAAGGTAAAGGGCTTTTTCGGCGGGCTGTGGGACGGCGCGGTGAACTTTGTGCCGGGCGGCAAAGATGAGGAACCTGCCAAGCCGCGGAAGGTCAATGACCTCATCCTCACGCCTGACGGCACTTACTCGACACATCCGGATGATACGATTTTTGCAATGAAGGATCCGGGAATCTTGATAGACCGCATTGCTGATCTGTTATCCCGCGCCGGGCAGAAGGCTCCATACGCGCTTTCCGGCGGCGCAGCCTCGCAAGTAGTGCGGCAGTCAGTCAGCAATGATTACAGCACGCATTCGTCTTCCCAGACCATCAACGCGCCGGTCCGCGTGACGGTCAATGCGGGCGGAATGAGCGCGGAGCAGGCGCGGCGGGTTGTAGAAATCGGCGTGAGGGGTGCGCTGCGCGATGCGATAGCAGGAAGCCGAGGCGTGATACCGTCGCCTGAGGCACGGAGGGCATGATGGCAAGGAGAGTCGTGAAGTGCATCTACCCGACGGGAGAGGACGCGACGGCGGGGATCGAAATAGACGCATTCCTGACGGAAAGCTACCGTTTCGGCAACCAGATAACCGACAAGCCGTCAGAAGGCGACACCAACAGCGGAGCGGGCACGGTTACGGATGAACCGGACGAACTGACTGTCGACGCATTTATCGGTGCCACGAAATTCGAGGTAGTCCGGTCCTCGCTGCCGTCGGATAACTCGGATGAGGACATACCTGATGACTATCCTTTTGACAGGGTGGCAAGCTCATTTGAGGAATTAAAGCGGCTCAAAGAGACCAAGCAGCCAATGGATATCGTCACCGGGCTTACCACGATGACTGGGATGGTCATAACGGAGTTCGGAATCATACGCGATGAGGAGTCCGGAGCGGACCTTGCATTCTCCTGCACGTTTAAGAAGGCGCCGGTGACCGCATCGGCGGAATCGCCCGCGTCAGAGCAGGCGCAGGGCGTCGCGAGCACGGGGAAAAGCGGGACAGAGAAGCCAAAGCCCAATTATATGACGGAAGAGGCCGACAGGCTGCTTGCCAACGGCCAGATTACGCGGTCAGAGCGCGAGCAGCTCAGGACAGAGGGAGGTTATTGATATGGAGACGGCTATCATAATGACGCATGCGGACGAATATCCGCGCTGGACACAAAGAACAACGCTCAGCGGAGTCCTGTACGAGCTGTATTTTAACTGGATTGAGCGCACTGGGACATGGACGATGTCTGTCCTTGATGCATCGGGCACGCTCCTTCTGGGAGGAATACGGCTCGTTCCCGGCATAGACCTGCTTGCGAAATACAGGGTGAGCGTGGGCGGCCTGCCTGCGGGGAAACTTATCGTTATTGACCGCCAGAACGATCCTGTGACGGCAGAGCTTGACAGGAACAGCTTCGGCGAACGCTTCCTGCTCGGGTATTTTGATTTCGGAGGGCAGTGATGGCATTCCAGAGGAATTGCGAGCTGAATGTAAGCACAAAGGGCGGGGACACGGTGAAGATCAGCGACCTCCGTATAGACTTTGACATCGAGCGGGGCTATGCGCCGGAAGAAAACCGCGCCCTTATACGGATTTACAACCTCACCAAAGAGACCTCCGCCGCCATAACGGAGGCAGACGGGCACGCCCTGCTGAGGGCGGGGTACAAGGACGAGTCGACGGGGGCGATATTTTCCGGCGACATCCTCCGCGGGTGGCGGGAATGGGTCGGCAATGACTATGTGACAGTCATAGAGGCGTATGACGGGCGGACATCCGTCATGGGAGGGCAAGTATCCTTGTCATACGCGCCCGGAACGGATGCTCTTACGGTCGCGCAGGCGCTGCTCGGCGCAGTCGGACTGCCATACAAGGGCACCGACCTGATACCGGGCGGCCAGTATGCGCACGGATACTGCTATATCGGCATGGGGACAGACGGACTGGAGGAGCTCCTTGCCAGATACGGACTGATATATACCGTCCAGGATGAGACCCTGTACATAATGCAGCCCGGCGCGGCTGCGGAGGACACGGGGCTGACGCTGAAAGAGGGAGGAGCCCTGCTCTCTCTTCCTCAGCCGGTCAGTGACAAGACGGACACGGACGACATCGGCGCGGACGCGCCGAACAGGTGGGCGTTCGGCGCGAAGCTGAACCCGCAGCTCGTTCCCGGAGCATCGGTGAGCGTGGAAGCGTCAACGTTCAAGGGCGGGCTTGTCATAAAGACCGCCCGCAGCACGGGCAGCAACATGGACGGAGACTTCCGCGTTGACATCGAGGCGGAGTCAGTATAAAGGAGGATGAAAATGCAGAACACGGTAACGAAGGAAATCATCGAGGGCAAAATAAAGGAAGTCACATACACGGTGCTTCCCAGCGGAAAATCCATTGTATGCGAAATCACCCTGCAGAACGGCTTTTCCGTGCGCGGAGACTCCGCAGTTGTTGACAAGGCGAACTTTGACAAGGAAATCGGGCAGAGAATCGCATACGCACGGGCATTCGATAAGATATGGCAGGTTGAGGGCTACCTGCTCCAGCAGAAACTTTACGAGCAGGAGTAACGGATGGACGAGCTGACGCGGCTTCTGAGGGAGAGCTTTGAATACTCAATGACGAACGTGCACACGGCGTTCCCCGGCGTGGTCGTCAAATATGACCCGAAGACGCGGCGTGCAGACGTACAGCCGAGCATTAAGCGCAGGCTTCCGTCGGACAAGTTCGTGGATTTTCCAGTGATACCCGATGTGCCCGTCCTTTACCCCGGCACCAGGCAATACACCATCCACTATCCGCTGGAAAAGGATGACGAGGTGCTGTGCGTCATAATGGAGCGCGGAACGGACGCATGGCGGGACAGCGGCGGCTCGGGCATAGAGGAACCAGATCCGCGCAGGTACAGCCTTATGGACTGCGTGGCGATTCCCGGGCTCCAGCCGGTAGAATTCATAGAGGGAGGGAAGGAAGGGCTGTCCGTCATCCACAAGACAAAGCCCGACGGGGATTTTATATCCTCCGTGGTGATGGATGATGACAGGATGGAGGCAAAATACAAGGACAGCGTGGATGTCCTGATTGAGGACAAGCATGTCCGTGCATGCGTAGATAAGGGAGTGCTTGACATCGGGGGAAACAAGTTGAGCTATAAAAACGACAAAAAGGATGTATTCACGGTCCTGTCCAAGATACTTGACGATGCGATGTCGAGCGTCAGAAATGTATATTCGATGGAAACCCGCGGCAGCCCGGCAAAACACAAGGTCAGCCCCGGAGACGTGGCAAAGCTCAAGGGAAACGAGAGCGACCTGGGGCAGGATAAAGACGACCTGTCGCAGGTTATGAAGGCGGGCAAGTGATGGCGCTGGACGTACAGGCATTAAGGGGCAATCTGGAGGCGATATTCCTCGCCATGGACGGCATCATGGACGGAACCGGGGACAGGTATATGGCTGACAACATTGCCGCCAGAATAAAGGAATACATCCTTACCGGCAGGACCTATACCGCCGACAGCGGGACGGGCGGCTACAAGGGCAACGGCGCGGGGAAGATGACGATAGACAGCGGCCCCCTTGCCGACGACCTGTACCGGACATTTGTTGCGGAATATGAGAACGATGATCTTGCCGCGCATATAGCCGCCGATATCGACAGGGCGTGCTCCCTGCCGGACACGGTGGAGGAGGAGTCGGTCGGAAGCATCTCCAGCGGCGACGGCCCCGTCGGCGCCAGATATGGAGCCCGGGGAAAGTTCTCCGGAGACAGCGGGATAATCAGCGGAAATCTATCTTCCTGCTTTTCGGCGATGAACGGGCTAATGGACGGGAGCGGCAACGCATACCTCGCATCCTGCTGGGCGGCTGCGGCGGACTCGTATCTGCGGCAGGGAACCGTGACCGTAACATTAGACGGCTCCGCAGGATCCGGGGAAGGAGGGATAGAATGACAGACATAGCGCTAGTGCCCGGCACGAATGAATTCCTCTGGAAGCGCAAGGGCATGACGATGACATCAACCTTCCTGCAATATATGCAGCAGAAGGTGAGGGCAAGCCTGTCCCTGTTCAAGGGGGAATGGTACCTGAATACGAAGCTCGGCCTGCCCTATATTCCGTCAGGCGACATGGAGAAGGACGCGCACCGGACGATACTGGAAAGCGCGATACGGGTGAAGGTGTCCGGCATCAAGGGCATCAAGAAGCTGCTTGCGTTTGAGACCGAGCTTGACGCGAAGACACGGCGTTTCACCGTCAGTTTCTCAGCCCGATGCGGCAACGGGGAGACGCTGGAGATGGACGGGCTGGATGTAGGAGGCATGGCATGAATACAACGCAGTACGGGCTTACCGCGGCAGGATTCGTGGCCAAGCCGCTTGCCGTGATACGCGCGGAGGAAGAGGAGGCATTCCGCCGTGCATTTGGGGCAGACGTAGACCTGTCCGGCGAGAGCGTGGCAGGGGCGTATGTCGGGAACCAGGCCGCGAAACTTGCGGCATTATGGGAGCAGCTTGAAGGGCTGTGGGAGGCAGGCGACCGCGACAGCGCGGGCGGGGTGTTTTTGGACAGGCTCGCGGCGTTCGTGAACGTGACGCGCGATGCCGCAAAGAAGACGCAGGTGACCGCATGCCTCTGGGGTAAAGAGGGCACGGAGGTACAGAAAGGGACGCTTACGAAACTGTCTACGACGGACGATGTGTTCGAGCTCTCAAAAGCCGTTACGCTGTCGAGGGGATGCCTGCTTGGCGCCGAGGCAAAAGTCTCCGACATATCGGACTGCTCGCTGGCAATAAACGGCATGACGCTGAGCATAGAGGCGGAGGCAGGAGACACGAGGGAGACCCTGCGGGATAAGGTTGTCGCCGCGAGCGAAGCTTTCAGCGAGACGGTCTCTGTGTCAGCTTCCGGTGATGACGGGCTGAAAATCCTCTCGATAACAGGAGCCACCGCATTCTCGGCGGGCGTGACAGGAGCGCTGGAAATAACGTCTGTCGGTGCGCCTGCGGAGTTTGCGGCAAGGGTTCCGGGACGTATCTATGCCCCGAGCGGCACACTTACGGTCATGGTATCCAATGTGTCCGGCGTGGATTCCGTTATAAATTATACAACGGGGACAACAGGGCGGGAGGCAGAGAGCGATACGGAGCTCCGCCCCCGCATCCCGCGGAGGGGGCATCAGGCTACCTGCACCGAAACGGCAATCGAGAACGCGGTGTCGAAGGTGTCTGGCGTCACGTTTGCCCGCGCATATTCAAACCGCGGCATGACAGTCAAAAACGGCAGGCCGCCGAAGAGCTACGAGACCGTCGTGGTCGGAGGCGACGCGAAGGAAATAGCGGAAGTGATTTTTGCGAACGGCCCTGCCGGCATCCAGGCATACGGCAACACCGTGCTGACCATCCCGGACAGCCAGGGTTTTCCCTGGGAGATAGGCTTTTCGCGTCCCGTGGTAAGGAATATCTGGATAAAGATTGCGCTGTCACTATATGACGAGGAGGTCTTTCCAGCCGAAGGCGCCGCAGCCGTCAGGGCCAACATTGTCGAATGGGGCTCGGACAATCTGGGTGTCGCCGTGGACCTCATCTTCCAGCGGCTCAACATCCCTGTATATGCGGTACCCGGCATAGCCCGCGCGGACATACGGGTTGCCGCGACATCCGACCCTGACACGCCGCCTGAAGACAGCGAGTTCCGTGCGGAAAATATCGCGATCGGCGAAGTCGAGATAGCGGTGCTTGACCCGGGCAGGATCAGCGTGGAGGTCGCATCGTGATGGAGGCGATAGATTTTTCTCAGTTCAACCGGCCGAAATATTTTCCCGAGTGGCTGCGGGAAGGGGAAACGCTGCGGCTTGCGGAATATGACGACGGGCAGCTCGCAGAGCTTGATGCCAACATCCGCCGGATGGCGGACCAGTACGACCTTGACAATGCATCCGGCGAGGAGCTTGACCGCATCGGGAAGCTCCTAGGCGAAGACAGGAACGGAAACGACGATGATGCGTACAGAGTATACCTGAGACTGCGGACAATGCTTAACACGGCGGACGGTACGGTAGAGGACATCATCCGCTTCGTCAAGTTCTTTTTCTCGTCAGAGGTGGTGCACCTCGTGCCGAACTACCCTGCAGGGATCCGCATACTGCACGACGGCTATAACGACACGATGGACTTCAACCGCATCATCAGGCAGATAGTGGGCGCTGGAATCGGATATGACACAAGGGAACTTTTCAACATGACGGAAGAGTTTCCGATTTCAGACGCCGGGGACAGGATGCGCCTGAGCCGGAACAGCCGCGAACTTTTTGCCCGGAACGCGGCGTACAGGAACGGGCGGGTGCTGAGAGACGGAAAGACGGTGCTCGGCATGCAGTACGAAAGGCTCCTGAGGAGCGGGGCGCTCTGGAGGGACGGAACGTACCGGAGGGAGGGGGAAGGACCTGTCGCCGCGTACGGGGCCATTGCCACGCCCGTGCTGCGGAACTCAGGACTGCGCGACCTGCTCTGGCTCGGCTGCACGAGGAGCTATGCAGACAGCTGGCAGGCATACGTGCGGCGGACGGGGGCGGTGATCCGCGACGGAAGCGAGTGCCGGAACGGCAGGACGGATAAATCCATGCTGGACGCGCTCTGCATTGGAGATGCCGGAATGTCGGCATCCGAAACGTTTCCGCTGTCTGACAGGGACGGCAAGGCTGCCGTCATGGACTGCATGGACGACATCTGCCATCACTATGCGCGGGACGGCTCGCTCTTACGGGCCGGTACTGCGTACAGGTCAAGCTCTGCCGTCACCGATACGCATACGGCATCCTGCGCGGAGGCCGCAGCAGCAGAGGAATGGCGTTCCGCCATGCTGCGCAACGGTACTGCCGCCAGAGATGGGGTGGAGAAGAGGTTCGGGTTTTCACAAAAACAGTCCGTACAGGACTTTATGTCTTTCGGCATAAGGCGGCGCTACCGCCGGGACGGGCTGTACCAGAGGGACGGCGCCGTGCGTCGGGAGAGCGGCGTCCTTGTCGCTATATAAGGAACTGCAGGAGGAATAAAAATGCAGAAATTCTCAGAGGAATTTAAAATGCAGGGGGTTTTTGAAATCACCGTGAGGAAAAACGGAAAGGTGATAGAGGCCTACCGCGACCACAACCTCATTGTGAATGGAGCCCGGAACCAGGCAGCCCGCCTGTTTGCGGGGGACGGTAAAGGCAGGGCAATCGCTAAAATCGCGTTCGGCACGAACGGCGCCGAACCGACGGCTGATGACACGGAACTTGCAGATGTGTACACGAAGGATGTCTCGGGATTTGAATTTCCCGGCATGGGGCAGGTTCAGACGAACTGGGAGCTCGGCACCGGGGAGAACAACGGCATGGCGATCATGGAGTTCGGCCTGCTCTCTGCGGACGGGACGCTCCTGTGCCGCAGGATCCGGTCGAAACCGATCCACAAGGAAGATGACATCAGCATCGAAGGACACTGGACTTGGATTTTTTAGGTTAGGGAGGAATGAGATATGGCAAACCTGAGAGAAGAAGCCAAATGGGAGAGCGGCATCTACCAGTACGAGACGACCGACCCGCTGCAGGGCGGCGCGGACGGCATCGACAACGTGCAGGGAAGGCAGCTCGCGAACAGGACGCAGTGGCTCAGAAAGAAACTTGAGTCAGCCACGGCAAAAACCGAAAGCGGGGAGACCGCCGCGAGCGCATACGCGCCCGGCGAGCAGTTTTTTATTGAGGACAAGCTCTGCACGGCGACCAGGGCAATCGCGGCTGGCGACACGCTCGAAGAGGGCGTGAACTATAAGGCGGGCGGCACGACGGGCGCACAGCTTGCCGAGCATGAGGCTGACCACGAGAACCCGCACGGCGTGACCGCCGGGCAGGTCGGCGCGTACACGAAGGAAAAAACGGACGAAATCATCGCAGCCCTCGCCGACAATGTTGGAGCCGTGCATGCCACCGCGCTCACGGACGAGGAAAAATGCCGCTCCCTGCTTGACGTGCTCGGCATCCGCGCGGAGCACTCCGAATCCCCCGCCACGGAAGCAGAGGCAAAGGCGTGCATGAAAGCCCTTCACGACAAGATGGAGGCTGGGGATTTTTCCGGGCTTCGTCTCGGAGATTACCTCGACCTTTCGAGCCTCACGGTGGACGGCACGACATACACATGGAACGCGGGCTACAAGAACCTGCGGCTTATGATTGTGGGCTTCAACACCTACAAGCACGCTGGCGACACGGAGAACGCGAAGAACCATGTGGTGATGCAGTTCAGGAACTGCGTCACGACGCGGCGGATGAATGCGAGCGACACCAACACGGGCGGATATGCCGCGAGCGAGATGTACAGCTGGCTGAACGACAAGTTCAAGACGGGGCTTGTCGCCGCCGTCGGCGATTACCTGTACAAAATCCGCCGCCTGATCTCGACCAAGGGCGGCTGGGTGTGGAACGACGACACGGTGTTCCTGCCGACGGAGTACGAGGTATGGGGCGCGAGCGTATGGAGCGAAAAAGACTGGGGCGGCGGATTCCAGGCTCAGTACGCGCTCTACCGCGAGAGCGCGCTGTACAAGGTCAAGCGGCACAACGGGAACCGCATGTGGTGGTGGGAGGCGACCCCGTACGAGGGGAACACCGCTTCTTTCTGCGCTTCCGACGCCCATGGTCATGCCACCGCCAGCAGCGATGCCAGTAGTGCTGGCGGCGTTGCGCCCGCTATCTGTGTCGCGTAGCGGCATACTATCTGGAAATCCCGCCCCCCTGTGGGGCGGGAAGAGGAAAAGTGTGGTATAATGATTGTACCCGCGCAAGCGGGTCGAAAAAAATTTGAGATATGGGGCATGGCATGAGCGTACTGAAGAACAAGCGCGGGCTTTCGAAGATGGAATTCTACCACAACGCGAGGAAACTCCGCAGGGACATGACGGAGTTCCTGAGGCGGGACTTCGGGGTGCATTCGCGCAAGAACGCATCGAAGACAGACCCGACGCTCCCCGATGACTGGTATGACGAGGACATCGCCGAGACCGCAAGGAACATCAGGCTTCTCCTGCGCAACCTCATGTGGAACATCACCGCCGCCAACACGATATACGCGAAGGACGAGAAGGAACTCTCTGACCGTCGCAGGTACCAGACGGCGGCGATAATCAACTGCCAGCAGCTTATCCAGGAGCTCCAATTCTGCGAGGACTCGCTCCCCATAAAGGCTGAGAAACTTCTGCCCTATGTCGAGGCGGTCGGCTTGGAGATAACGCTCCTGAAAGGCTGGCGGAAGAGCGGCAACAGGCTTGCGGGAAAAATCGCAGGCGGGGAGGCTGCCGGAGAAAAATAACGGAAAAACAAGGGTGTCCCCTGAACCGCTTCTTTCTGCAATTCCAACAACAATGGAAATGCCAACAACAACAACAATGCCAGTAGTGCTGGCGGCGTTGCGCCCGATTCCGTGAGGCGGCACACGGTCAAGGCTTTTCAAGCCCGAGCCGCCCGACACAGAAGGAGGGGACATCCTGCGGACTGGCTTTATGCCCCCGCGAAAAGTCGTCCTGACACGCCCGTGCGGACGCGGACGGGAAACCGTCCATGCATGGCATCTATGATTGCGGCTTGATGTTTCATGCACGGTGGCGCAGGCGGCATACCCCGCAGAACGGACACAGGAACGGCGTCGCCGTCTCCGAAAACTGTCCGTATGCCGTGCAGGGCTGTTTTTATTTTTTTTATGGAGGAGCGCGATGAGCGACAGAAGGCATGAGATGCGCTACCAAAGGCGCAGGGCAAGGCGCGAAGCCAGGCGAGCGGAGGCGGTGGGGCGGTGCGACGACTTCAACCGAGTGGCGGACGCCGACAACCTGTGCAGGGCTTTCAAGAAAGCGCGGCGCGGAGTCGCGTGGAAGGAGAGCGTGCAGCGGTACGAGGCGAGCCTGCTCCCGAACGTGCTGGAGGCGAAGCGGAAGCTCCTTGCGGGAGAGGACGTGAGGCGCGGCTTCGTGGAGTTCACGGTGAACGAGCGCGGGAAGATGCGGAACATACGGAGCGTGCATATAAGCGAGCGCGTGGTGCAGAAATGCCTGTGCGAGCAGGTTCTTTCCCCGATACTTGAGCGACCGCTCATCTACGACAACGGCGCGTCAATCAAGGGCAAGGGAACGCAGTTCGCGCTCTCAAGGCTCACGGCGCACCTGCGCAGGTTCTACCGGGAGAACGGGAATTCAAACGAGGGCTACGCGCTCATAATTGACTTCCGCAAGTTCTTCGACAGCATAGACCACCGTGCGCTTGCCCGCGAGCTTGCCCCGCGCATACGCGACAGGCGCGTGCGCAACCTGCTCTGGAGCTTCATTCAGGCATTCGGACCTGAGAAGTCGCTGGGCTTGGGAAGCGAAATCTCGCAGATATGCGCGGTATTCTTCCCGAACAGGCTCGACCACATCATCAAGGAGAGGCTGCGGGTAAGGTACTACGGTCGCTACATGGACGACCTGTACCTAATCCACCGCGACAAGGGATTCCTGAAGGACTGCCTGAGGGAAATACGAAGCGTGTGCGCGGGTCTTGGCATAACGCTCCACGACGGCAAGACGCGGATAGTGCGCCTTTCGCAGGGGGTGAACTTCCTGAAAGGGCGGTATTTCCTCAAAAACACGGGAAAAATCGTCAGGCTGCCGAGCCGCGACTCCACGGTGAGGATGCGGCGGAAGCTGAAAAAGTACAAGGCTCTCTGCCAGCGCGGAAAAATGACCGCGCAGGACATACGCACATCGTACCAGTCATGGCGCGGGTGCTTCAGGAAGCGTTTCGACGCATATTACAAGATAAAGCGGATGGACGGGCTGTATGACGCGCTGTTCATCCACGACCACAGGGAGGTATCATAATGGTGTATCTTGCGAGGAAAGGCGGTGAGGTAATCCACCACACCGATTTGGAAGCGATGAAGTCAATGGACGGCATCGACAAGGCGGAGATGGAGATTTCCGACGAGGAATTCGAGGCGGCGGGATGCCTTGCCCGGATTATCGGCGATGAAATCTTCATCGGAAAGACTGATGCGGAGAAAAAGCGCGATGATGCCGAGGTGAGAATCCGCTTCCTGAAAACGAAGCTTACCGAGACCGACTACATCGCCGCGAAGATTGCCGAGGGGAGCGCGACTGCGGACGAGTACGCGGAGAAAATCGCCGAGCGCCAGGCATGGCGGGCGGAAATCAACGAGCTTGAGAAACTGACGGCTTGAAAACGCCGCCTTGCGCGGTGTATACTTGAAACAACAAAATCTGCTGGGATTGCCGGAATCCTTCGTGTTTCCGCGTGTCCCGGCATTTTTTTTGCCCAGAGGAGGGGATATGAAAGAGGTAATCAAAAAATGGCTGTGCAGGAAGCCCGTTTTCGGGCTGCTCGGCATCGGCGCGAGCATATTCTTCGGGTATCTGAAACTGCCCGCCGTGGCGGTGTGCGCACCGCTCGTCCTGCCCGTGCTGTTCATGGTGTCGGAGACGATACTCGACAACCACAGCATAAGCGTGAGGAAGGGCGACATCTCCGTCGAAATCGGGGCGGGCAAGGAGGCGCAGTCTTAGATGTGGGAAGCGATAGGAAAGGTACTCACAAGCACGAACGCTTTGCAGACCATCATCGGCGTGATTCTCATCTGCCTTATCGTGGTGATGATGATTAAGACCGGCATGATTCGCATAAAAACTAAGCATGTGCAGGTGGGCAGGTCAAGATCCGCATCCGACACCGAGCGGACTATAATCCGCGAGCAGTGCGACTTCACCCACATTTACCTCCAGGGGCTTGTGGGGAAAATCCAGAAGGTCACGCCCGATTTGCTCTACGGCGGCTACTTCACGAAATACATACTTGAGGTGGCTTATGACGAGTTCGTGCGCTGGATTACTTTCAACCACATCGAGGATTCGGACGAGTACATCAGCACGAAGCAGAAGAAAATCTGCTCGCTCATCTACAGCATGGGGGTGCGGGACGAGTTCAAGACGCCTGAATTCAACAGGCGGATGTGCAACTGGGTGGAGGAGATAATCCGCGAGCTGGTGCGCATCCGGCGGATATATGAGATACAGGGAGGAGAACAATGACTTACAAGGCTTTTATTCAGAAGTATAACGGCAGGAAGGTCGATTTTGACGGCGCGTTCGGGGCGCAGTGCGTGGACTTGTTCCGCCAGTTCTGCGCCGATGTGCTCTCAATCCCGCACACGGGAGCGGTCGAGGGCGCGAAGGATCTGTTCTTGAACTACGAGAAGATGCCGAAGGAGAAGCAGCATTTCTCGCGGGTCAGGGAGACGAAATCCGCGAAGTACCGCGCGGGCGATGTCGCCGTGTGGAACGCGACCGCAACGAACAGGTACGGTCATGTCGCGCTCGTGGTGGCTCCTTTCGGCGACTCGCTCGTGGTGTTCGAGCAGGACGGCTTCAGACAGGACGGCGCGAAAATCGCCCTGCGCGAGCGCGGGAACATGCTCGGCGTCCTTCGGAGCGTCAAGGAGGTGGACTGAATATGCGGGAGAAAGAAAATTTGAAGAGGAGATACATGTATGCGAAGAAGGTTTTGTCTTTTGTTTTTGGCTTTGTTCTTGCCGCTCTGCTTTCCGGCTGCTGCACCTGCGGAAAACTCAGAGCCGACGCTGCAAGTGTTATCAGCGGAAATTCACGCGCAGCTGGACGGCTTGAGGCGACAGTCGCGGCACTTGACGGAACAGTTGCTGATAGCAGAGAACGGATTGCGGGAATCGTCGAGACAAGTAGAGGCATTGCAGACGGAATTGAGCGACTTGAATACCTGTTTGGAGAGTACGAATCAGAAGTTGAGCGAATACTCGGTGAAATTGACAGAATACGAAGTGAAGCTCAGAGCGCGGGCGAGGGTGATAGCGATAGCGGCTCTGCTGCTGGCGGCGTTCGTGGCGGTACGGATAGTCCTCCTGGTGCTTAAAATACGGTTCGGCATAAGGATTCCGTACCTGCTCAATCTCCTGCTCTGATGCTTTAAAAATGGCGGGAAACCGCCGAAAATGAGGAAAGGAGGAATAGAATGACGCTAGACACAGAAAGCCAGCACAAGGAAGCCCTCGATGTGTTCATCCGCGCCCTGCAAGCCGCGCCTGACTCGCTGATAAAGTCGCTCACAGGAAAGGAATTCGCCCGCCATGTAATCGACGGCGCGAAGGAAATCGAGGAGTTCATCTACTCGCCGCAGGGCGACAGGAAGAAGTAAGGTTTTGTAGGCAGTCCGTAGATAATCGCCTACAAATTACCTCTATCTATCCTAGTGCTAGGATAGATAGAGGAACGCTATATAATTGAAAGAGAAATCTCAAAATAAAGTGGTCGTGCAATACCAGGGTTGATACGATAGAT
>ERZ842401.2468-NODE-2468-length-24721-cov-5.157139_pt1 | contig 24721 bp, 33 predicted proteins | sample MGYA00521270_ERZ842401 | MGnify/ENA primary metagenome ERZ842401 (study PRJEB31892, sample SAMEA3878208) | bioreactor metagenome | biome: Moose rumen | place: Sweden | collected 2011-10 | study: EMG produced TPA metagenomics assembly of the PRJEB12797 data set... | reverse complement strand
TTAATTAATTTGTATAGATTAAAAGAAAAATATATAAATTTATAAAAAAAAGAAAGTAAAAATAGGTAAAAAATATCTATTTTTATTTTTTTGTAAACATAAATAAAAATAGTTTTACAGATAAAAATATGTATGTTAAAATTATATTGTAGGATAGTAGTAAATAAGAAGTAAAGATAAGATATAGTTGCAACTATTTGATTACTATTTTTACACTAAATTAAAAAAGAAAGTGAGGTGAGAAAATGACAAAAAAAGAAGATAAGAAAGATAAAAAGAAATTACTTGTTCTTGCTTTATTTTTATTTGCAGTAGTAGGATTAGCTGGATATGGAGTTTATTCATACTATTGGACACAAGGAAGTTATGATGCTGATTCAAATACTATTGAAGTAGCTTCATTTGATCCAGAGACAACAATTAGTGACTCAGATAGATTCTTAGGAGAAGGTGGATCAGTAACATTAAGTTGTCCATCATCAAGTAATGGAAAAGAAACTATAACATGTACAGGAAGTTTAAACGTTAAAAATAAAGGTGGAACTGCCATTACTGTAGATGTTTTAGAAGCTTCAGCAACAGAATATAGTAAACAAGGTGATTTTACAACTAGTGTAGGAGATCCTAGATTTAACTGGACATCAACAACAATTTCTGCAGGTGAAAGTGAGACACTAACAATTGAAGTTTCTGCAAGTGTTGATAATGGAACTCAAAATGGATTAGAAAGTAGTGAAGAGGAATATGTTTCACAACCAGTTCCAGGAGGATCTTTTGAAGTTCAAGTTGACTTCAAATTAAAAGCAACTCAAGTTCGTAATTAATTATAAGAATAATATGAAAATATTATTCTTAATTTTAGGGCCTAATTTTAGACCTTAAAATTAGGAATAAGAAAGGTGAAGTATATGAATAAAGAAAAAAAATTTTATATAGTAATTGTAGCTTTAATAATTGCACTAGGTGTTTGTATATCAATTGACTTCACCAAAAATGCAAAGAAAAAAAATAATAATGCAGACATATTAAATATTGACTGTAATGATGAAAATTGTGAAAAAGAAACAAAAATAAAAGAGAAAGACGATAAAAAAACAAATGACAATGATAACACAAAAAAAGATAATAATAGTAGCGATAGTTCTAATTCTGAACCAAATACTATAGAAGGAAATGGTTCTGAATCAGGTAGTGGAACTGGTAGTGATAATTCATCATCAACTGGTACGGGAACAGGAACTGGTAATGGTAGTTCATCAACAAATGAACCAGGAACAGATAATGGTAATGGAACTGGATCAGAATCTGAATCTAATTCAGGCTCTGGAAGTGACCCAGTTAATGATAAAGAAGGTAATAATAGCTCATCAGATAATGGCACAACTAATGAAACTCCAAAAGAACAAGAAGATTTTATTGTAAGTGATAGTTATCAAGTATGGAAACAACAAACAAGTCTTAATATATTTAATGTTGAACAAATTGCTCCTGGAGATAAAGGTTCATATGATTTCTTAATTAATAATAATACAAGTAAAAATGTAAAATATAATATTACATTTGATGAAATAAATGAGTATAACGTAAATATGTTATACAAATTAAAAAGAAATAATAATTATGTTGCTGGCTCAAGTACTGAGTGGGTACATTTTAATGAATTAAATCTCGGAGATAAAGTATTAAACAGTAGAAACAATGACTCATATACTATTGAATGGAAATGGGTTGATTCAGATAATGATACAACTGTTGGAAGAACTGAAGGAGCAAAATATACATTAAACATATCTATTAAGGCAGCTGAAACAGATGAATTTGATGTTAATGCAAGTGCAACTTTTAATCCTAACACTGGAGATAAAATTCTATATTATATAGAACTTGCATTATTAGCAGCTATTATTTTAGTGCTTTTAATAATAATAAAAAGAAGACAGAAGGACTAACATGAAGGTATTAAATATAATTAAAAATGTAATTTTAGATATAATAATTATTATTCTAATTGGTGCAATAATTTTAGGGCAAATAAATAAAGATAGACCTGTTGCAATATTTAATCATTACTTTTTTACAGTTATGTCAGGAAGTATGCAGAATACTTTAAAAGTAGGGGATAACATTATTGTAAAGAAAGTAGACAATTATAAAGTAGGAGATATTGTTACATATCAAAAGGAAACTTCCCTTATAACACATAGAATCACAAAAATTGAAGGAAATATGGTAACAACTAAAGGTGATGCAAATGAAATGGAAGATCCAGTTTTTGATAAAAAGTATATTATAGGAAAATTTGTATACAAGAGTAATTGGCTAAACTTTTTAGTAAGAAATAGAATACTTATTGCACTGATATTAATAATTCTCTATTTAATTGAAACAATCAGAAAAAGTAAGAAAAAGAAGGTGGTTGATGATGCATCGTAAAATTCTAAATTTAAAAAGAAAAATTAGAAGAAATAAAAAGAAAATATATACAACTGCATTTGTTTTCTTTTGTTGCATTGTAGCCGGAACAATTGGATTTTCTTACTATTTAACAAATGGTGATTTTGGTGGTAGTGCAACAATTCATGTTCCTGCATTTGCTCCAAAAGTAAATGGTAGTGAGAGTATGAATCAAACTATTGAACTAGATAAAACAATAACTAATGGTAAAAATTTAGCACCAGGTGCAATAGGAAAATTTAAAGTAGATATTGATTTTACAAAAGTAGAGATGGATGTATATTATAAAGTTTATTTTGATAGAACGAATATACCTAATAATATTCACTTCTATGTAGATGAAAACTTAAGCAAAGAATTATCATTAGTCGAAGGAGTTCAATTAGAAGATAATTCTAACAAAATAGCTGAACACTATATATATTGGAAATGGATATATAATGATACACCTGAAGGTAATGCAAATGATAATTTATATATGTCTAAAGAAATAACTCTTCCATTTAGTGGCTATGTTTCACAAAAAATAGAAGAGCGTCAAATACTAGTAAATGGATATGAAAAACCAACAGGAAGAATAAATTTATCTAACAGTCAATCAGGAAGTTTTGAGATGAGTTTTGATTTTACAAATGCTTCATCTCAAAATTATAATGTATATTTTAACAAAGAAGAAATGCCAAGTGGTTTCCATTTATACTCAGATTCATCATATCAAAATGAAATTACATCATTATTAAATATTTATGATGGAGAACACAATAATGTAACAAAAACAGTATATTGGAAATTAGATTCAGGAGTAGCAAATAATTTGAATTTATATTATATAGTTTATTAATCATAGAAAGACGGTGATAATAGTGAAAAAGAAAAATTTAGTTATTATATTATTAGCACTTGCTATGATTTTTGTCGTTGGTAAGGAAACATATGCCTATTACATTAGTAGAACAGCAGTTAATGTAACAGCAACAAGCTCAAATGTAATATGTGATGCGGTAATTACTGAAGTATCAAATGAAGAAAAAAGTAAATTTGGTTACTCAGAATTTAAAGTAATAGTAAAAAATTACGATACAGCAAATAATATTACAAAAGAGTCATTAGATTATACATTAACAATTGAAAATAATGGTTCTAATGGATTATTTGGTTATAACAATGATTTTAATAGTAGTTTAGAGTTTACTGATACAATGTCATCAGGAACAAAAGAAGATAAAAGCTATATAATTGCTGTAAAAGGAAATAGTGGTTTAAGCGAGAATATAAACTATAAAGTTAAACTTAATTGTTCACAAAAGAATTAATAGAAAGGAGTGATTAATGTGGATATAAAAAGGCTAAAAATAATTTTAATATTAGTATTATTAGTTAGTATAACAACAACATCCACACTTTGTATTTTTACAAAATATGTAGAAAAAACTGGAACTATTCAAACAAAAGAATTATCAACAGTATTTCTAAATAATAATGATTTTTTAGCTAAAGTTCAAGTCTTAGATTCATCAATCACTTCTATAGATAAAACTACTGATCTAACTAGAGTAACTACCACACCACAAGTTACATTAACAGATGCAAATATTGTTTCAACAGATAGTTCTAATGTACCTACATATTTATGGATAGAAAGTGGAACAATATATTATTACACTGCGGCAGTTACAATAGACATAAATAATAATTAAACTAGCAAATGCTAGTTTTTTTGTTTATAAACATAAAAAAGTCACTCATTATGATATAATAAATTAAGAAAGAGAGTTGATTTTGTGAAAGTTTTAATTTTAAATGGTAGTCCCCATATAAAAGGATGTACTAATAGAGCATTAGAAGAGGTTTCTAATACCTTAAAAGATGAAGGAATTGAAACAGAAATTATTAATGTAGGAAATAAAGAAATAAGAGGATGTATTGCATGTAATACTTGTAACTCTAAAGGTAAATGTGTATTTGATGACATAGTAAATGAATTAGCACCTAAATTTGAAGAAGCAGATGGAATAATTATAGGAACTCCCACTTATTATGCAGGATCAAACGGAACGATAATATCATTATTAGATAGATTATTCTATAGTACACATTTTGATAAAACAATGAAAGTTGGTGCAGCAGTTATATCATCAAGAAGAGCAGGCTCAACATCTGCCTTTGACGAAATAAACAAGTATTTTACAATTGCTGGTATTATGGTAGTATCAAGTACATACTGGAATGAAGTTCATGGATTTACAAAAGAGGACGTAGAAAAAGATAAAGAAGGACTTCAAACTATGAGAAATTTAGGAAGAAATATGGCCTTTATGATTAAGTCAATTAATCTTGGAAAAGAAAAATATGGTCTTCCAGAAAAAGAATACGGAACTTTTACAAGCTTTCATGATGGAATATAAAAAAGGAGATTAGTTATGAAAAAGAAAATATTAATTACTTTAGTATTCATCATATCACTAGTTTTAATTACAGGATGTAATAAAAACACTAAAAATAGTGAATATGCAAAATATTCAAAAATGTTTAGAGACTATAGATCAACTTATGAATCATTAGATGGAAAAAGTTTAGATTCAACATATAATAAAATTAAACATGAATTAAATCAGTTAGAAAACATATCTGGAAAAAGTATTTCTAATTTTATTTTCAAGGACGAAAATAACAAATATAAAGTACTTAACTTTTATTTTGATGGAGATAATATAGTTGCAGATTTACTTGAAGTAAAAGAAGATAAACTAGAGGTAATAAGTTCTGATTATTTAACAACAGATTTTCCTTATTTAGATGAATTTGAACTTTATGTATATGGTGTAAAAATAAATGATGTACCAACATTCTTCTTAGAAGTAAATGGAAGTTCATCAATACTTGCAGACGGATTCTACCATGAATTAAGAAATATAAGTGTAAAAGATGATAAAATAGTTACTGGTTCTAAAATAAGTTATGAAGGTAGTGCTATATATGAAGAAGAGAAAGATTCATATATTAGTAAAGTAAAAAGATATGGCTTAGAAATTAATACATTAGATGATTCAATATATAGTCAAAATAAAGAAACTACTCTTATATTTGATATAAAAAGAACACACCTTGATGAAGAAGATAATACAAGAATATCTGAAGTAATATATGGAAAAACAACATTTAAAGATTATTATAAAAATAAATATTTATTAATCTTAAAAAACAAGAAAACAGAAGTATCTAGCGATTCAATTAAAAACGAATTTAAGGATGATAATATAGGAAGATATAGTGGTAAAGATTCAGCAGGAAATGAGATTGTACTTGAAATAAGTAGGAAAAATGATGGATATTCATATATAATTGAATACTTTGAAGATGGTTCTACACATTCAACTGAAGATTTATGGGGTACTTGGGATACTAAAAATAATACTTTTATATTACAAAATGATAATATAAACTCGATTGCTGAATACAAACTTAGTAATATAAAATATGATTCTAATGTTATATCATTTGATTTAAAAGTAAACAAAATTTTAATAAATGAATATAAAGATTATGCTATAGCAGAAGGAAATTACTCACTTGGTAAAGAGAAAAAGTAGGTGAAATTATATGACTTTATTAATAGAATGTCTAGTATCATGCATATTATTTACACTAATTGCTGGCGGAATGACATATGTAAAACCATTATCAATGATTAATAGTTATCCTAAAAAAATACAAGAAAAAGTATTAGAATTAGGATTAATTAAAAAAGAAGATTTTTCAAAAAGTAAGAAAAGTATAATAAAAAAATTATTTGCACTTATATTACTCGTATTTATAATATCTTATATAGTAAAAAAATATAATGGTGCTGACACATTTATAAAAGGTTTTATCTATTCATATATAATTTGGCTTTCTGTAAATTTCTGGGACGCATTAATAATAGATTGTATATGGTTTTGTCATTCTAAAAGAGTAATAATTAAAGGAACAGAAAAAATGAAAGAATATAAAGACTATTGGTTTCATATAAAAGGAGCATTTATAGGATGCTTATATGGAATACCAGCATGCATCCTAGTTGGATTATTAGTTCATATTTTCTAAAAAAAGTAAGAAGAAAGAAGGTATAGTATGAAGTTTTGCCCAAATTGTGGATATCCATTAGAAGGAAAAAAAATATGTAACTGTGGTTATAATGTTGAAACAAATGAAGTAGACGAAAAAGTGTATGAAAAGTATAAAGAAAACGAAAAAAAATTATATGAACAGCAATGTGATAATATGATTAATGCTCCTATTGACATGATTACAGGTGCACGTCTTATGGGATTAAATCCAAATGTAACTGATGATGAACTTCTAAAAAATGTTAACAGACCAATATTTAATAAAGAAAATGACCATTTAACTTCAAGTGATTTTGCTGAAATGATGAAACTATTAAATGATAAAAAAGAAAAATAGAAGGTATGAAAATGATAGATAGAATTTTAATGGAATTATATGATGATTATTCAAATGAGAAAAATAGTTCTTTACTAGAGTTTTCTGAAAAAACTTTTCCAAAAGATGGTACTGAAATTTTATTTATAGTATGTTCATTAATTCTTTTCTCTAGAGCAAATGGTTTAAAACCAAGATATGATTGTACAAGGGAAAAATTATTATCAATTGTCTTATCAGTAAAAGAAAAAAGAAATGGAGTTAATTTACTTTCAATTTATATGGAAAAGATAAATGATAAAAAGGGAATAGCAAAATATTATAATAAAATTAAAGATGATAAAAAAATAGAAGAACATGCTGATATAATAATTGATTATTTAGAACAATTTAGACCACGTTTTATTGAAGAAATAAATAATAAAATAAATAAAGAGTAAAAATGATAAAATTATTTGATAAAGAAATGAATGAAGTTAAATTTGATATTTATGACAAAATTACTTAAAACGAAAGACTATATTATTGCTGAATACTGTACAGATGAAGATACAGATTGTGGATTAGATAATAATAATAAAGGTAATAATAATCTAGGAAAAATATGGATGAAGATAAGAGGAGAAAAAAATGAAAGAAATTAATTCTACAACAAATTTTAGAGTACTACAATGGATAAAACTAAAAGATAAAGAAAATAGGAATGCAAAGAAAATGTTTATTGTAGAGGGATATCATTCAGTTTTAGAAGCATACAAAACAAATTATTTAAAAGAAGTAATAACAACAGAAAATACATGTGAATTTGATGTGCCAACATATAAAGTTAGAAATGATGTTATGAAAAAGCTTTCGTCACTAGCAACACCACATAAGATAATTGGTATATGTGAACAAAAAAATGAATCAAATTATGGTAATAGTAATTGGAATAAAATTGATGATCATTATTTTTCAGTTTCAGAACGTTACTTTCATCCATTTGAAAAGATAAGTGCAGCCTCAAAAGAAGAATTTAAAAAAATAGATAATTATTTCAAAATGCCATATATATTTAAACCTGATATCATAGTAAATGAAACAAAAGAAGATTACATAAATGGAATAGATACAATATTAAACTCTGCTTTAGACTATTGTAAAAGTAAAAATATAAGTAAATGATTTGAAAATCGACAAAGAGGAAATATTATAGAAAAAACATTTAATAAATTAGTAAGAGATAATATACCAGATAAAATTGAAAGTAATAGTTAACATGCGGTTGTAAGAATTCTTAGTGATGAAGAATATAGAAATGAACTATACAAAAAATTATTAGAAGAATCACAAGAAGTAATAAAGTCTAATGGTGAAGAAGAAACATTAGAAGAATTAGCAGATGTATTAGAAGTCGTAAAATCTATTGCTGAATTAGAAAATAAAAGTTTAGATGATGTTATAGAAAAAGCAAAACAAAAAAGATTAAAACATGGTGGATTTTCCAAAAAGATTTTTTTAGAAAAGACATATAATAACGAGAATAATAAATAAGAGGTGAAAATATGATAAAACCAAACAAATTAAAAAAAGGAGATAAAATAGCCGTAGTAAGTCTTTCTTGGGGAGGAATGGGTGATGAAAACTTAATTCACAAGTATTACATTGCTAAAGAAAGATTAGAAAATGATTTTGGATTAGAAGTGGTTACTATGCCAAACACACTTAAAGGAAGCAAATTTGTTTATGAACACCCTGAGGCAAGAGCAGAGGATTTAATGACTGCTTTTAAAGATGAATCAATAAAAGGAATTTTTTGTGCAATTGGTGGTGATGATAGTATAAGATTATTACCATATATAGACTATAATGTTATAAAGGATAATCCTAAAATTTTTATGGGATACTCAGATACTACTGTAAATCATTTTATGATGAACAAAGCTGGATTAGTTTCATACTATGGACCAACAGTAATGTGCGAATTTGGTGAGTATGTTAAGATGTTTGACTATACAAAGGATGCAGTAATAAATGTTTTATTCAATGATAGTACAAATTTAGAAATAGAATCTAGCAAAATTTGGTCAGATGACTTTATTGAATGGGATGAAAAGAATATTGATAAACAATTAATAACTAAGGAAGAAAAACATGGATATGAAGTATTACAAGGAGAAGGAACAATTGAAGGTCAATTGTTGGGAGGTTGTCTTGATGTATTTCCGATGATAATAGGTACTGATATATGGCCATCATTTAATGAATGGAAAGATAAAATTTTATTGCTTGAAACGAGTGAAGATACACCTACACCTGATTACATAACATGGTACCTAAGAAATTTAGGCGCACAAGGAATTTACAATGTTATAAAAGGAATAATTGTTGGTAAGCCTTATCATGAAAAGTATTATGAAGAATATAAAGAAGTAATAAGAAAAGTATTAAAAGAATACAAAAAAGAATCCCTTCCAATATTATACAATGTAAATATTGGTCATTCGGATCCTGTTGGACTTTTACCATTAGGTACAAAGATAAAGGTGGATTTAACAAATAAAAAAATAGTCTTTATTGAGTCAGCAACAAAATAAAAAAGAGGTAAAAAAATGAAAATATATTTAGTAAGACATGGACAATGTGAATCAAATGTTATAGGTAGATATAACTTTATTAATGAAGATATAAATGAAACAGGTATTAAACAAGCTGAAGATTTAAGAGAAAAGATTCAAAATATTAATTATGATATAGTTATTTCATCTCCATTATTAAGAGCTTTACATACAGCGAAAATTATTAATATCAAGAATAAGAAAATAATTACTGATGAAAGATTAGTTGAAAGAAAGCATGGAACTTTAGAAGGAAAATCAATAAGTGAAGTGGATAGAGAAGAAGAATGGAATTATTATTCAAATGTACAATTTGGTACTGCTGAAAAAGCAAAAGAAGTATGTGATAGAGTAAAAGAATTTCTAGATGAATTAAAAACTAAAGATTATGAGAGTGTTTTAATAGTTGCACATAGTGGTATATCAAAAGGATTCTATGTTTATTTTAATGGAGTTCCAGAAGATGGTAAGTTACTTCATTTAGGTTTAAAAAATACTGAAATAAAAGAATATGAATTATAAAATGAATATCAATTTTTTGTTTAAAAATATATACAGGAAGAGGTGAAATTATGGCAATATTTTGTACAATATACTATGTTTTGAGTTATATTGAAACAATTCCACAAATAGTAAAACTTATAAAAACAAAATCTAGTAATGATTACAGCTTAGGAATGATCTCATTACAGCTTGTAGCACTAATAAGTTGGTCTTTATATATTTTTACTTCTAAACAAAGTGTTATAGTATATATTGGAACAATTATCGATTTATTACTTTTACTACTTATAGATTTTTTAATAATAAAATTTTATAAATTTGATAAAATAAGGAGATAATAATATGGAAAAAAATTTTGAAAGTTGCAAGTTTTAATATAAGTGGAGAATTCTATATTGGAAATGAGGACACTGAATATTTAGATGGAAAAAGTGCTAATACTATAGATAATAAAATGTAAAATCAAATAATAGATATTATTAATAATGAAAAAAATAAGTATATTAACTCATCATGGTTTTCCATATAGAAGATTTAATTCAAAAACTGTAGATGACATGAAATTTGACGATATATTGGTTCATAAAAAACATAAATTATTCTAAAAAATTAGTTGAATTATTATCTAATCATTTTATTGTTATTGATGTTTTAGAAATATAAATAGTAAAAGAAGAGGTGTATTATAAATGAAAAAAATTGGATATGTATGTACTACTGGTCCTAGCCTAAATAATATTGAAAAAATAAATGGATTATTTGAATTAGGATTAACAACTGTTAGATTTAATATGAGCTATAGAGAAAAATGCATGATTGACGAATTAGTACCAGAAATTGAAAAAAGTAAATATGATATAAAGACTATGGTTGATTTATGTGGACCCGAAATTAGAATTGATATAGAGGAACCTATTAATATTGTAAAAGGAAATGTTTATATAGTTGGTAAAGACATTAAGATTAAATCAGGTAATTTAGATATACTAAATGTAAATGATATAATAATTTTTGGTGATGGTGAAATATCATTTAAAATCATAGAAAAAAAAGATTATTTAAAATGTATTTCACTTAATAATGGAATATTAAAAAGAAATAAAAAGATAACAAATGAAAATCTATGCAAAACAATACCATTTTTATCAGAAGTCGATATTAAAGATATTGAAAATGCAATAGAATTAAATGCTGATTATTTATGTGTTTCATTTGTAAATAATGTAGAAGATATTAAAAAAGTAAAAGCAATCACAAATAATAGAATAAAAATTATTGCGAAGATAGAAACAGTAGAGGGAGTTAATAATCTAGAAAAAATACTTCCTGAAGTAGACGGAGTAATGATAGGTAGAGGGGATCTAGCAGTAAGATATCCATACTATATGCTTGGAAAAATTCAGAAAAAAATTAGTTTAATAGTTAAAAACTCAAATAAAAAATTGATTGTTGGAACTGGATTTTTATCAAGTATGAAAGATAACGAAATTCCTACAAGAGCTGAGGTTAATGATTTTTATAATACAGTTTTAGATGGTGCAGATGAGATAATGTTTTCAGGAGAAACAGCAAGTTCAAATTCACCAGAGGATGTTCTTAATTTTGCTAATAAGATTGTTGAAACTATTGAATAAACAATAGTAAAAATAAAAAAGGAGAAATTATGAGTTTATCTGATTGCGTTAAAATTAATTACGACATAGATATTACTTGTATAGTTAAAAATGAAGAATCTTTAGATGGTAAAAAATATATAAAATATATATAAAATATTTTAGTTAGAGGAGATAGAGTATATTTATGACACCGATTGAAACAGAAAGACTAATAATTAATCATGGACAGGTAGAGGATTATGTAAAAGTTCATGAATTTGATTTTAATTACTTAGAGGATATATGTGGTATCTTTAAATATGTAAAAAGAGACCCAGATGAAGTCAGAAGTTGGTTTGCCAATGATTCTAGTATTGAAGAACATTATAAAAGATTAGAGAAAAATAAAAGCTATGAATTTATTATATATTTGAAAGATACATTGGAACCAATTGGAGATATAGGATTCGATAGATATAATGAAGAACTAAATAGTTTAGAAATATCATGCTATATACATCCAAAGTACTGGGGAAATGGATATGTAAAAGAAGCACTTATAAGTGCAATGGAGTATATCTATTCTTTAGGTTTTGAAAATATTATATATGGGTATTACGAAGAAAATATTAAATCAAAGCGAAATTGCGAAAAAATAGGATTTAAACCATATAAACAGCTAGAAGTAAATAACTTTTTAGGTAAAAAAAGTATAGAACATAGAAATATAATGTCAAAAGAGGAATTTTATAAATTATACAAAGGTAAAGTAAAATAAGGTTTTAGGTAAAACTATGAGTGAGAGATTAAGTAATAAAGAAGATTTATAAGGCTTTGCAGGGATTAACATCTGGCATATTTTTGATATAAATTGACAAAAAATATCAAAAATACTTAAAAATAAGTAATTTTTATTAAGATGTTGCAAGGTATTATAAAAGTTAAAAAATATATAAAATGAGGTGTAATAATGAAAAAAAATAGGCATAATTTTTGCAATGAAAGAAGAACTTGATGAGACTAAGAAAATTTTTGAAGAAATAAAAGAGTATTCGATATATGAACTAAAAATATATGAATGTAAATATAAAAATGTTACATGTTTTTTAGTTGAATCAGGAATGGGAAAAGTTAACGCAGCAAGAATTACACAGATATTAATTGATAAGATGAACGTTGATATTATATTGAATGTAGGAGTTGCTGGATCAATATCAAGAAATATTAATAAATGTGATATTGTAATTGGAGAAAAGTTAGTACAACATGATTTTGATCTTACATTACTTAACTTTGAAAAAGGATTAATACCTAATGTTGGAAAGTATATAGATTGTGATCAGGAACTTATAAATATTGCTAAAATAATAAAGATGGAAACAAAGGTAACATCTGGAATTATATCTTCAGGAGATATTTTTGTATCAGAAGAAAAGATGGGTGAAAAAATTAATAAAAAATTTGGTGCATTATGTGTAGAGATGGAGGGAGCATCCATTGCACAAGTTTGTCATTTATGTAATATACCATTTTTAGTAATAAGAGCGATTTCTGATTCTCCATATGAGAAGGATAACCATCTTACTTTTAAAGAATTTTTGAAAATTAGTTCAGATATGGTATCAAGATTTGTTGAGCAATTTTTAGGTAAAATATAATACATATTTAGAAAAATGTCTCTTCATGTAGAAGATAAGAATTTAATTATAAGAATATTAAAAAGAAAAACATGCTAATATAAAAGAGGGATGAATTATGCAGCAGATATTTAATAAATTAGTAAGAGATAATATACCAAATAAAATTGAAAGTAATGGTGAAAAAGCAATAACCAGAATTTTAAGTGATGAAGGATAATGAAATACCTACAAGAGCTGAAGTCAATGATTTATATAACACTATTTTAGATGGGGCAGATGAAATAATGTTGCAAGTGCAAACTCACCTGAAAGTGTTCTTGATTTTGCAAACAAAATAGTAAAAACAATAGATTATTAAAAGAGTTAATATAGATGTATGAAAATATAACTAATATCAACTAGTTAATTATGAAACAGTAGCTCATATAAAAAGAGGTGAAAACAAAATGGGAAAAGTAGTGATATTTGACTGGGGAGGTGTTATTATGCATAAACATCCAGTCGATAATAATGATAAACAAGCAATAATTAGAACAATCAAAAGTTTTAATCCAAGATTAACAGATGATGAAGCATGGAATGTATATACAAAAACTTTAGTAGATGAAAATGGTATATATATTAGTAGACAAAATGATGGATTAAGTATAGCAAAGTGGATAAAAAGAATTAATAAAGCAGGTGGATTTAATGCATCAGTAGAAGATTTTTCAAAAAGATTTATTTATGAACAACTAAAAGTAGGATATTATAAAGAAATTGTTGATTATATACACTCATTAAGAGGTAATTGTAAGATAGGATTGTTCTCTGATTTAATATTTTGCTGTGAACCTGTATTAGATAAACAAGTTGATCTTTCACAATTTGATTATGTTTGGTTATCATATAAAACCCATTTAAGAAAAAATACTGAAGAAGCTTTTGAACTAGTTGAAACAGATTTACAAGTGTCACCAAAGGATATTTTGTTTATAGATGATACAACAATTAATATAGAAAATGCTAAAAAAAGAGGATGGAATACTTGCCAAGCTTTTGGATACGAACTTGATAAGATAAAAAGTTATGTAGAAAGTTTTTTAGGTTATAAATTAAAATCTGAAAGTACAGGTAATAAGGTTAAATAATATATTAAAGTAGTTGAATGGGGATGAATGAAAATAAAACAAATATTAACTGGTTGATTACGACACAGTAACTTTCAATTGAAGAGGTGATTTTTTTGAAATTAATAGATGAGTTAAATACAAGTTATAAGTATGTTTGCGATAATTCAAAAAATGTAAAAATTAATTATGATAAAATTGATAATATGATAAATCAAATTGAAAATTCAAAAATTGATTATTGGTTAGATTCAAATCCTTATGGTTTAATGGATATGGATATAAAAGAAATAATTAATTTCTTATTTATTTATCATGCAGTAGGTGATTATTGTTTTTGGGGAAATCCTAAATGGGAAATTAAGACTGAAATAGGCACAATGGATGGATCATATGCAATAATGTATTTAATATTAAATAGATTTAAATATAATAATAATTTTGAAATGAGTTTCGATGAATTTAAGGATTTATTAAAAGGTAATGTAACTATTCCATTATTAGAAGATAGATATCAAAATTTAGTAAAAATGAATGAATTCCTTAAATCTAAAAAAAAGAATTTTTATGAACTAATTAAAGAACTAAATATTGATAGTGAACTTTTTGAATATATTGTTAATAATTTAGATTATTTTAAAGATGTATCTGATTATGATGGAAAAGAAATACTATTTTATAAAAGAGCACAGTTATTAACTTCAGATATTCTTCATGTTAGAGAGAAAAAAGAAAATGTTAAAGTGGATTATTCACATTTAGTAGGTTGTGCTGATTATAAAATACCTCAAGTTATGAGATGTTATGGTATGTTAGAATTTAGTGATAGTTTAAAGGAAAAAGTTGATTTTAAAATAGAATTAGCAGAAGGATCATTAGAAGAAATAGAAATAAGAGCTAATACTTTAAAAGCAATTAATTATATATATGAAAAATTAAATAAAGAATATTCACGTATGGATATAAATGATTTTATTTGGTTGCTTGGTCAAGATAAATCAAAAATGATTAAGCCTTATCATAGAACTTTAACAAAACATTATTAAGTCATATGACCAGGAAACTATAATACAAAATTTGACGTTGCAATAGTTACCCCCTAATAATTGATATAAATTCAGACAGATTAGTACAAAATCTGCCTTTTTTATGCTATAATTTTAAATGATTTTTAAAAAGAAGCTGATCCAAATGAATGAAAATTAAACAAACATTAACTGGTTGGTGTTTATTTAGTCTAAGATTCATTCAAACTGCCATAAAATAAGGCGAAAACAAGTATATGCTTGTTACACAATTTAATAAAAATATATAAAATAATGATAAAAACAATTAAAAAAGTATCTAAAATAGCATAACATTTGATACTTGGTGTTTACAGTCTAACTTTCAAAAAAAGGTGATTATTTATGACTTTAGATGATTTAAAAAAAGAATATGATAAATTACAACTTAAATATGGTGCTAAAGAATTAGATTCTATTTATAATGGTGGATGCACTGATAATCCAGATATATGTTTTGTATTTATGAATCCAACTGGAAGAAATATTGCATCAGATAAATCATGGAAAGGTTTAAAATCTCCTTGGATAGGAACTAAAAATATTTGGGATTTATTCTACGAATTAAAATTATTAGATAAAGATATATATGATAAAATAAAAACTATTAAAGGGGCTGATTGGACGGAAGAATTTGCAAGTATAGTTTATGATAATGTAAAGAAACATAAATATTTTATTACTAACTTAGGAAAATGTACTCAAGTTGATGCAAGACCTCTTCCTGATAGTGTATATAAAGAATATCTACATTTATTAGAAAAAGAAATTGAAATAATAAATCCTAAAGTAATAGTATTATTTGGTAATCAAGTATCATCAATTGTATTAAATGAAAAGATTTCAGTTTCACAATGTAGAAAACAAGAATTTATTAAAATAATAAATGAAAAAGAATATAAATGTTACTCAGTATTTTATCCAGTAGGGAATGGTAGATTTAATATAGGAAAATCTATCGAAGATATAAATTATATTATTGATAATATTAATGATAAAATATTGGTATAAAGGAAGTGATTTTTAATGAATAATGAAAATAAAACTAATATAAACTGGTTGGTGTTGATTTAGTCTAGCCATTCATAAAATTCCAATAAAACAAAGAAAAATATAGTATAATATAAGTAGTTAATATATTATGGTAAAGGGGGAATTATATGAATGATAAATTAGCAACTATAACTAATCTTTTTGAAGGAAGAGAAATAAGAAGCATTTGGAATGCTGTAAAAGAAGAATATTATTTTAGTGTAGTTGATGTTATTGCAGCATTAACTGATTCAAATATTCCAAGAAACTACTGGAGTGACTTAAAACGTAGACTAATTGAAGAAGGAAGTGAAGTGCACGAAAAAATCGTGCAGTTGAAATTAAAAGCAAAAGATGGAAAAATGAGAGAGACTGATACTCTTGATACTGAAGGAATATTTAGATTAATAGAATCAGTTCCATCTAGTAAAGCAGAGCCATTTAAGATGTGGTTAGCCTCTTTAGGTAAAGAAAGAATTGATGAAGTATTTGATCCAGAATTTGCTGTTAATAGAGCAGTAGAGTATTATCGTAAAAGAGGTTATGATGATAAATGGATTAAATCAAGACTAACCGGAATAGTTGATAGATTTAAACTAACTGATATTTGGAAAGAATCTGGAATTAAAAAAGACTACGAGTATGGAATTTTAACTAACGAAATATATAAATCTTGGTCTGGAATGAAAGCATCAGAGTATAAAGCATATAAGGGTCTTAGAAAAGAATCATTAAGAGATAATATGACAGATATTGAAGTAGCATTAAGTGACTTAGGAGAAATAGCAACAAGAGAACTTGCTAAAGAACATAAACCATTTGGATTAGAACAAAATAAAAGAATAGCGCAACGTGGAGGAAATATAGCTAAAATAACTAGAGATAATTTAGAAAAAGAGTTAGGTAGAACTGTCATCAGCAATAAGAATTCATTAAATTATGAATATATAGATGAAAAATTATTAGAAGAAAAGAATTAAATAATAATATGAATTTTGGTAGATTAGTACAAAATCTGCCTTTTTTATGCTATAATTTTAATGATTTTAAAAAGGAGTTGATCCAAATGAATGAAAATAAAACTAATACAAATTGGTTGATAACAATTTAGTCAAGACAACTCCTAAATCCTTATAATATAAGGTAAAACTCGAAAATAGATCTTGCATGTTTTATAATAAAATATGTTAAAATACATGAAAATTGATAAAAAATGACTAATTTTAAAAAAATGCTTAGGAATTGACAAGGTGAGAACGGATAGTTAAGACCAAGTGAAAATAGAGGTGACAAAATGAACAATATTGTATTGACTTCATGTGGAATAAGAAACAAAAGTTTTAAAGATAGATTGTATGGAATTATTTCAAAAGAAGAATTGAATAATAAAAAAGTTTTATATATAACAACTGCTTCTGATGGCGAAGAAGATGATGATAAATCATGGATGAATGAAGAATATAAAACAATTTTAGATTTAGGAATAAATGAATCTAATATTACAGAATATAAAATAGGTAATGATATTAATATTGATGATTTTGATATTATATATATGATGGGAGGTAATACATTTTATCTTCTAGATGTAATTAGAAAAACTGGATTTGATAAAATAATTGTAGATTTTATTAATAAAGGTAAAATATATATAGGTTCTAGTGCTGGAAGTGAAATATTAGGAAATTCTATAGATGTAGCGTTAGGTTATGATGAAAATAATGTTAATATGATAGATTTTACTGGATTAAAAATAGTAGATTCTTTAATAGTACCTCACTCAAATAGAAAAGAAGAATTTATAAGTGAGCTAAAAAATAAAACAAAAGAAAATGTGATAACTCTCTATGATGGTGATGGTATAATAATATAGAAAAAGAAGTTGATCCAAATGAATGAAAATAGAACTAATATAAATTGGTTGATTACAATTAATTTAAACCCCTTTGGAACTTCTTGTAATATAAAGGAAAACTAGAAAATAAATCTTACATGTTTTGTACAAAAATATGTTAAAATAGATGAAAATTGGTCAAAAATGACTGCTTTTAATACAAAATAGTGGAAGAATTAGTAAGTTGATTACAGAAGTTAAACCCCTAGAAAACTGAGGTGAATATATGGAATATATATTAGGATATGATTGTGATGGTAATGAAATATATGAATATAGAGTTTTACGTGCCATTTGGTCAAATGATATAGACATAAAGGATTTAGAAGATGCTGATCCAAGACAATATTGTGCTATTGTAAGTGATGATGGAATTGCTTATGCAATTAGTGTTTATGATTGGTGGAATAGTGATTTAATCAGAAAAAAAGAAAAAATAAAAGAAACTGAAGAAATACCAATAGTTGTAAAGCCAATAAATGAAATGGTAAATTATGAAGTTGCAACTTGTAGTGAAGGAGAATTTTATTATGATTTAAATCGTAATGAATTAAAAGAAAAATTAAATTTAATTCTAAATAAGAATCATAATAAAGTTAAAAAATTGGTAAATAATAAAGGAGTTGATCCAAATGAATGAAAATAAAACTAATATAAACTGGTTGATATTGATTTAGTCTAGCCATTTATAAAATTCATATAAAATAAAGGAAAACTAAGAATTTAGTAATTACATATTTTGATAAAAAAATATTAAAGAGTAATAAAAATTGATAAAAAGCAGCCAAAAACATAGTATTTGATACTTGATATTGATGGTTAAACTTTTATAAAAAGAGGTGATATTATGACAAAAGAATTAGATTTTTTAATTAAAATAGTTAAATCTGCAAGTGAATTGATCACTGAAGAATTTGAAGTAAAGTCAAAGGATGATAATGGTGATTTAGTAACAAATTTTGATTATGAAGTTGAACAATTTATCATAAATGAAATAAAAAAGGAATATCCTGATTTCAAAATTGTTAGTGAAGAATTTAATGCTAGTGAAGGTTTAACTGATAATTGCTTTACAATTGACCCTATAGATGGAACTATTAACTTTGCTCATAATGTTCCACTATGGGCTATACAAGTAGCTTGTATTAAAAATGGAAAAACATGTGCTGCAGTTATATATTTACCTAAGTTAAATGAGTTATATTATGCAGATGAAAACGGAGCATTCTTAAATGATAAAAAAATTTCAGTTAATGAAATGTCAGTAGATAGAGGTTTATATACCGTAGAAGGACCTGGCAATATACTTGGGGAATATAAAATGAGAAATATTAATCGTAATTATAGAGATTTTCATTGTGCCGCTGTTAATTTTGCTTTTGTTGCTTCTGGAAGATTAAGTGCAACTAACTTTGTTTGGGATACTTTATGGGATTATATTCCAGGACAATTCTTAGTTGAACAAGCAGGCGGAGTTATCTATAATGATACTAAGATGCATATTGCAGCAAATAGTGAAGAATTTTTAAAAGAAATGTTAAATAATTCATCAATTGAAAGTGACAAAAAATTAACTATAATAAAAAAATAAAGGAGTTGATCCAAATGAATGAAAATAAAACTAATATAAACTGGTTGATTTCAATTTAATTAAGAACATACGAAACTCCTCTATTTATAAGGCTTTTATTAAAAATAGATCTTGCGTGTTTTTAATAAAAATAGTTAAAAAAGATTAACAATCAGTGAAAGTACACAAAAATAGGTGATTTTTTGTTAAGAAGTTGCAAGGTGATTACAGAAGTTAAGAACATATAAAGAGGTGAAATTATGAATTTATTTGATAGCATAAAAATCAATTATAGTTTAGATATTATTAGTATAGTGAAAAATGATGAATCTTCAGATGGAAATGTGTATAATATTAAAACTTCTGATGATAAATATATTTTAAAAATATATGATGATTTGGATAAAGCTAATAATATGATAGATATACATAATTATTTAAAAAAATTATATGTTCCTAGAATAATATTAACTAAGAATAACGAGTATTTATTTGAATTTGATAATAAATATGTAATAATTTATTCGTTCCTTGCAGGAATGAAAGTAAGTGAACTTATTAGAAATAATTTATATTCAAATGATATTGTTACATCCATAGCAAAGGAAGTAAGAAAATTACACGATTTGACGTTAAATAAAAAATTTAATTTTAAGACGATAGATTTTGCAAATAATTTAAAAAGAAAATCTGTATTGCATTTTGATTTAACGAAGGATAATATATTCACAAATAATAATCATATAGGTTTTATTGACTTTGATGATGCTAAATATGGTGATTCTGTTTGTGATATTGCTATATTATTAAGTTTTCTTTTTATATCTAAAAAAAGGGGAGTAGATAATGAAGGAATAAAACTTTTTTTAGATAATTATTATAATGAATCTGAGATTCAGTTGAGGAATGAAGAAACATTTTATATAAAGAAATATATAAAATGTTGGATAGATTATCTTTTAGATGATCATAATTTTGATTCATCCTTAAAGGATAGTTTTGAATTTAAAAGAGCAAGTGCAGATAAATTAGATATATAAATAACATAAATTTAGACAGATTAGTACAAAATCTGCCTTTTTTATGCTATAATTTTAATGATTTTAAAAAGGAGTTGATCCAAATGAATGAAAATAAAACTAACATAAATTGGTTGATTTCAATTTAGTTAAGAACACTCCTAAAGTATTATAAAATAAGGAAAAAGTAAAAAATATATCTTGCATGTTTTATATAAAAATAGGCAAAAAATACATAAAAATGGTTAAAAACGACCAGTTTTAATGAAAAAAAGCTTAGGAATTGATATGGTGAAAACGGCTAGTCAAGACCAATAAGAAAGGTGAAAAGAAAATGATAAAAAATATAATTTTTGATATTGGCGGAGTAATGTTTGACGATAGTACCCAAAATATAAATAAAGTTTTGAATGAAAATTCTGAGTTGCTATGTAAGAAAGTTTATGGTAAATCTTTCTTAGATTGTGTTTTAGGTAATACAGAAGTATCTGATTATATTGAATCATTTAGAAATGATAGTGATTATGAAAAAGTTAAGTATATTTTATCTAGAAATAATCTACATATTTCTTATCCTTTGATGAAAGAAAACTTTGAATATATTTCTGGTTTAAAGGCTAAAGGATATAATCTATATATTCTTTCAAATATTACTAGAGATTCATATGAATATGTTAATGAAACTATAGATATAAGTAAAATATTTAATGGTGGAGTATATTCTTACCAAGAGGGAGTAGTTAAACCTGATAGAAGAATATATGAATTAATAGTTGATAGATATAATTTGAATAAAGATGAAACACTATTCTTTGATGATAAGCAGAGGAACGTTGATGCGGCAAATGAGTTTGGAATAAAAGGTGTTTTATTTAAAACGATAGAAGACGTTGAAAATAATTTAAAATAAAAGGAGGGAATACTCATGAATAATGAAAAAAGTCTTAACAATACGGTTATCAATTGGTTGATTTCAATTTAGTTAAGAGCACTCCTAAAACCTTATAAAATAAGGAAAAATGAAAAAATACATCTTGCATATTTTTGATAAAAATAATTAAAAATTGATAAAATATGGTAAAGATAATAAAAAATAAGTTACTTTTTGTTAAGAAATTACAAGGTGATTACAAAAGTTAAGAACATATAAAAAAGAGGTGAATAATATGAATATTCAATTTGTAGAACAATGGTTACAGAATCTAAAAGACTATTGGTATAATAAAGATATTGAAAATGCAGTTTCTTTATTTAATAAAACTACATTTTATCAAGAAACACCTTTTATGAAGCCTTATACTACAATAGAGGAAATAAGAGAAGAATGGCAACATATAAAAAATGAAAATATTCAAAATATAGAATTCTATATTTTAGCAATCAATAATAACATAGTTATTGTTAATTGGATATTAAAACAAAATGATGAGGATTATGATGGAATATATGAAATTAGGTTTGATGACGAACTTAATTGTGTATATTTTAAAAGTTGGGAAATGACAAAATAAAGGAGTTGATCTCTAATGAATGAAAATAAAACTAATATAAACTGGTTGATTTCAATTTAATTAAGAATACTCCCTAAGTATTATAAACTAAGGGAAAATCAAAAAATATGTGTTGCATGTTTTTAATAAAAATATTTAAAAATTGATAAAAAACAGTAAAAACACTCAAAAGAATGCATTTTTTTATTTAGAAGTTGCAAGGCGATTACGCCACCTAATAATAAGAAAATAAATATAATATTTTAAATTTATGAAAGAGGGTAAATTATGATAAAAATATTAATGAGTGATTTTAAACATTACCATAAAGTAAATGGAGAAAAAGTAGCTAATGAATTAGATAATTCAAATGGAATCGTTGATCAAATAAAAAGTAGTTTGAATGGTAATAATGCAATACTGTTTATTGCATCATCTTCTGACGATAAAGAAAAGATTAGCTTATATACGAAATTGTTGTTTGAAGGACTCAAATTATCAGGTATTTATTTTGATGAATACTTGGTATTAGATGATTCAACAGTAGACAAAACTAAAGAATACATAGACAAAGCAAACATGATTTTCTTAAGTGGTGGAGATACATATATTCAAAATGAATTTTTTAAAAGAATTCATTTAAGAGAAAAACTAGGAAACTTTAATGGATTAATTATTGGTCAAAGTGCTGGAGCTATTAATATGGCAGATGATGTATTTAATAGTCCTGAAGAAATGGAAAAATCAGAACCAGTATTTTTCCAAGGCTTAGGATTAACCAATATTAATATTGAACCTCATTTTGTATTAGATGATTCTAATTTTGATGAATCTGAAAAATATCAAAGAAATGCAATATTATCAGAATCAAATAATAGAAAAATATACGGACAATGTAATGGCAGTCATATTTTAATTGATAATGATGGTAATGCTACTATTTATGGTGAAACATATTTGATTTCAAATGGACAAATATCATTAGCATGTGAAAATGGTTATAATAAAGAGATTACTAGTTGTAAGAAATTATAGTTTCCATATGTCCAAGTAAAAACCAATAAAGTTTTGATTACGTAAAATCTAAGAACATAAAAATGACTTAAAAATGGACGAAACTATAATAAATTTCGTCTTTTTTATGCTATAATTGAGTAGAAATGGAGTGATTCCTATGGATAATAAAACTAATATAAACTGGTTGATTTCAATTTAATTAAGAACACTCCTAAAGTATTATAAAATAAGAGAAAAATAAAAAATTGATCTTGCATGTTTTTAATAAAAATTTCTGAAAAAAACTAAAAATTAGTAAAAAAAGACAAAAAAGAGCTATTTTTTATTAAGAAATTGTAAGGTGATTACAGAAGTTAAGAACATATAAAAATAGAGGTTAAAAAATTACAAATAATTTAGTGGTTATAAGTAGTAGTGCTGAAATAATTTATAACCGAGCAGATTCTGAAAAAGAACATATGGGATTTAAAAGAAAATATCGGATATGGTAATGAATATGGTGTATACGATAATTCGAAATATTTTTGTTATAATATATGACTTTATAATGCATATTTGTTATTTACATAGTATTATATTGTATTGATTAATCAAATATTTATGATATAATACTACCAGGTGGTGAAATGATGAAAAAATATGGTTTTATTAAATTAGGTGAAAATGATGACATAGTACTTCCATGTACATGGAATTTAAATGTTTTTAATAGAATCGTAGATGATGTGACAAATAGCGTATGCATTAAAACTGTAGCTGATATGGTTACTGGAGTTTCTATTAAACCTAATCCATTTATATTTGACGTTAGTGATAGTATAAATGTTAAAATGCCAAATAAATTAACATATGCAGAAATAAAATTTTGCAGTGCCGAAGAAGTAATTAAGTATTTAAATGAACTTAAAAGCAACCCAGAAAAATTAAAATTGTATACAGAATATGTATATGCAAAAAAGGAAGAAGCTGAACATAAAAAACAATGCAATAAAATGCTAAGCAAAGATTATAATACCTTCAAAGTTCACACTAAATAAAAGGAACATTGAAATATGTTAGAATATATTTAGAAAGAACTTTGGAGGTTTTTTCATTGGCAAACATAAAAATGGATTTTAAATGAAAAGACCAAAATAGTAAAAATAGAAAAAATAATTGTTTTATTGTTAAGAAGTTGTAAGATGATTACAACAATTAAGAACATATAAATGACATAAATTTAGACAGATTAGTACAAAATCTGCCTTTTTTATGCTATAATTTTAATGATTTTAAAAAGGAGTTGATCCAAATGAATGAAAATAAAACTAA
>ERZ842401.2467-NODE-2467-length-24728-cov-5.996190_pt1 | contig 24728 bp, 22 predicted proteins | sample MGYA00521270_ERZ842401 | MGnify/ENA primary metagenome ERZ842401 (study PRJEB31892, sample SAMEA3878208) | bioreactor metagenome | biome: Moose rumen | place: Sweden | collected 2011-10 | study: EMG produced TPA metagenomics assembly of the PRJEB12797 data set... | reverse complement strand
GGATTGGGCCCAATCCCCAATCCCCAATCCGCAATCCCCAATCCCCAATCCCCATATAATATATTTTTTAATATTATTTAATTAATATATTTAATATCATTAATATTAAAATATATTTCTTATTAATATATTATAATATTATAAAAAAATTATCCGAAAAAAATAATAAAATTTTTATATTTAAAAATGTTCAAATAAATAATATCATAATAAAAAGATGTTAGAAAAAATAAGAAGCAAAAATATATTAAAGAAAGTTATTCCATTTTTGGATACAGAAAAAAAATTAAGATTATTTATATACAATAAAAAATGGCAAAATATTTTCGGTATAAATATTATAGATTATATAAGATACGGCGGAAAATTTTTCAAAGGGGAAATAAATGGAAAAGGTAAAGAATATAATTATCAAAATAATTCATTAATATTTGAAGGTAATTATTTAAATGGTAAAAGAAATGGAAAAGGAATAGAATATGATTCTAAAATAAGAATAATATATGAAGGGGAATATTTTGATGGGAAAAGGAATGGCTTTGGAAGAGAATATCGTTGGATAGAAACAAATCAAAGAAATAGAAGTATAAAAGAATTAGTATTTGAAGGAACATATGTGAATGAATTAAAGAATGGAGTAGGAAAAGAATATAAAAGATGGTATAATGGTCAAAGTCTATTAATATTTGAAGGAGAATATAAAAATAGATTAAAGAATGGATACGGATATGAATATAATTATACTGGTATAATATTCGAAGGAGATTATTTAAATGGTCTTAAGAATGGAAAAGGAAAAGAGTATATTTTGGATTCTATGGGAAGAAAAATATTAGTATTTGATGGACAATATTTAAATGGACTTAAGAATGGAATAGGAAAAGAATATAATAATAACGGTATTATAAAATTTAAAGGAAATTATTCAAATGGTGTTAAGAATGGAAAAGGTATAGAATATAGTAATAATGGAAAAAAAAATTTTGAAGGTGAATATATAGAAGATAAAAAGAGAAAAGGTAAAAATTTTTATAGTAATGGTAATGTGGAATATGAAGGTGATTATTTATTTGATAAAAAATGTGACGGAAAAGGATATGATATTAATGGAAATGTAATATATGAATTAAAAGATGGTAATGGAAATGTTAGAGAATATTCATATGATTTTCAGTTAATATTTAAAGGTAAATATCTTAAAGGGAAAAGAAATGGAAAAGGAAGAGAATATGATCATATTAATAGATTAGTCTATGAAGGTGAATATTTAAATGGGGAAAAAGTTGGAACAGAACTTATTTATAATTTCGAAGGAAAGTTTATTGGCAAAAAAGGAAAAGCTCTTATTAGACGTTCTCTAAAAACTAATTTTTAGGTGGAAGTTTATATTATATATTTTTGAAATATATTTTTTTATATTTGTTTTTTTATACAATTATAATTTTATAGATAATTATAATTATTGTTTTTTATAAAAAAAATTAATTTTATTAATTTTGATTTGTGAATTATTAATTATTTGCCTCTCAACCGAAAATTTTTTAATCTTCCTGAACGTCAACGAATAAATATTTTTTCCTTCGTTAAGCCATTTGCGCCCGTACTTTGTTAAATATGCTATTTCGGAATTAATCTCAAATTTTTCCGGGTTTAATGCTTCATGAGCGCCCAAAATCTTCCAGACTTCATTTGAGTAATTTTCATCATCGCTGGTAAATTGAAATTCAGAATTAATTTTTAAGACGCTCGCTAAACCGTCCGCGAAATCTTTAGCCGTTACTCTTCTGTGAGCATGTTTATTGCCTGGCCATGGACACGGGAAATTCATAATAATTTTATTTAAAGATTCGTCCGGGAATAATTCTTTTAACATGTACCGGGCATCAGTCCGAATAATTTTTAAATTGCTTAAATCTTTAGCACGCTTAACACAACGAATTACGCAAGCTTTGGAAATTTCGACGGCATATAAAAATATTTCAGGGTGGGATCTGGCATATTTAACCGTAAATTCTCCGTTTCCAAAACCGATTTCAAGCACCGAATTATTTTCAACTTTGAACGGCAAATTAAAATTTAAATCGCACCCGAAATTAATAATATTTTTAAAATTTAGAACGTCCATTTAAAATCCGGTAAATTTTCCGCTAAAATTCTGGACTTTACATCCTGCATAATATTTTCAAGAGCAATTTTATTTTTACCTTCGCACCTGACTGTTATAACTGGTTGAGTATTTGAAGCGCGAATTAAGCCCCAGCCTTCGGGATATAAAATTCTTACGCCGTCAATGGTTGAACATTTATAATTTTCGAGAGCTTTATTTTTTATATTCTCGACTACTTTAAATTTAATTGTGTCATCGCACGGCACTCTAATTTCTTCAGTTGAAGGATAAATTTCAATATCGCTCATTAATTCCGAGAGAGATTTATTTTCATTTGACATTATACGCAAAACTCTTCCGGCTGAATAAAATGCATCATCGTGCCCAAAAAATTCATCAGCAAAAAACATATGCCCGGAATATTCACCGGCGAATAATGCTCCGGTCTCGCGCATTTTTGCTTTTATTACGGAGTGGCCGGACTTCCAATATAAAACTTTTCCGCCTAATTTTTCGGCCTCTTCTGGTAAAACCATGCTGCATTTTGGTTCAACTAATACTAAAGCGCCGGGATGTGCTTTTAAAATTTCGCGCCAGTATAAAGTCATTAAGCGATCTCCAAAAATTACATTGCCTAAATTATCAACGACCCCCAACCTGTCAGCATCTCCATCAAATGCAAAACCGACATCAGCTTTTTCAGATTTCACGAATTTTATTAAGTCCTGTAAATTTTCGCGTTTTTGCGGGTCGGGGTGATGGTTTGGAAAATTTCCGTCTGGTTTTTCGTAAAGTGAAACGCATTCACAGCCTAAAGATTCAAAATATTTTTTTGCCGTTAAACCTGCTGCACCGTTTCCAGAATCGCAGACGACTTTAAATTTTTTGTTGAACGGCTTAAATTTTGACTTCAACATTTTTAAATATTCGTCATCGATATTAACTTTACTTGAATGCCCTGCGCCCTGTATAAAATTTCCTGCTTCGATTAAATTTTTAATTTCCTGAATTTGTTCGCCGTATAACGTGCCCTTATCGAAACATAATTTTAAACCGTTCATTTCTGGAGGATTATGGCTTCCAGTTACCATTACTCCGCCGGTTAAATCAAAATATTTCAGCGTCCAGTATAACATTGGAGTAGTGACGAGACCAACATTTATTACGTTTAAGCCGGTTGAAGTTAAGCCTTTTATTATTGCTGTTCTGATTCGTTCAGTTGAGAGCCTGGCATCTCCGCCTACAGTAATTTTTTTTGAGCCGTTATGATTTATGAGCCAAGTCCCGTAAGCTCTGCCGATTAAATACACAATTTCATCCGTTAAATCTTCGTCAGCATTGCCACGAATATCATACTCGCGAAAAATATTAAAATTTACGTTCATGATAAAAAATAAAACTGCGCCTCCGTTAAAAAATTTTCTGGTTTTTATTATATTATTTTATTCATTAAACATAAAAAAAATTACTCCCCCCTTAAGTAAAGGAGAGAGTAAAAATAAAAAATGAAATTTCGAAATTTCTCAGAATTAATTTTATAACATGTACAACGAAATTAAATATACAACTAACACCGCCGCAACACCTTCAATAAGCGTCGCCACCGTATGAGATTTATAAGCCGTGTTTAAATCCATGTCAGAAAATTGCGCTACTACCCAGAAATATGAATCATTAGCATGTGAAACAACCATCGCACCTGCTCCAATTGCTAACGTTGCTAAAACTGAACCCATCGGAGAATTTGCTAAACCCAACGAACTTAACATCGGCGCTATTATTTGAGCTGTCGTGACTATAGCTACAGTTGATGAACCTTGAGCAGTCTTTAAAGCAGCAGCAATTATAAACGGCAGAAATATTCCGAAATTATATTTTGAAAGAGATTCACCGATAAAATTTCCCACTCCGCTGGCCGAAATTATTGCGCCTAATGCTCCACCAGCTGCGGTAATCATTATTATATTTGCGCCTTCTTTTACGCCTGAACCGATCCAATTATTTGTAACTTCCTGCGTGAACGGTGCCAAAAAGAAACATAAAATTACACCGATTGAAAGTGCTATTACAGGATTCCCGATAAAATTCGAAATTGTAAATAATGCCGTTTCCTTTCCGCCGATCTTTTCCAAAATTGTTGGATAACTTACAAAAGAATTTAACGCAATCAAAATTAACGGGATCAAAATCGGAGCAAAAGATTTAAACGCTGATGGCAATTTTCCGAATTTAGCTTTTAAAGTTTCGTAATCTTCTGCCTCTTCCATTTCAACTTTTAATTTTGGCCCGACTATCAACGCGTAAATATATCCGGCTAATACAGCAGGAATTGAAACAGCGATGCCCCACATTATTACAAGTCCCAAATCCGCACCGAGTTCATTAGCTGCTGCGATCGGTCCGGGAGTTGGAGGCACTAGGGTATGCGTCGCGTAAAGTCCTGTAGATAATGCGATCGCCATCGTCGTTAAACTTACACCGGAACGCCGGGCTAAAGATTTATTTAACGATGATAAAATTACGAACCCTGAATCACAAAACACAGGAATTGAAACGATCCAGCCTATTAAACTCATTGCAAGTCCCGGACGTTTTTCGCCAACAACTTTTAAAACTGAATCAGCCATCGTGAAAGCTGCTCCGGATTTTTCGAGCATTGCCCCTATAATCGTGCCGAGTAAAATTACAACCCCAATGCCCCGACATGTTGAACCAAAACCGTTTAAAATTGTGTCGAGAACTTTTGCCGGAGTCATTCCGACCGCTAAACCCATTAATAAAGCTACTGCAAATAACGAAATAAACGGGTGAAATTTAAAAAACGAGATCATTACGACCATTAAAATTATTGCTGCTACCAAAATAGCAACGAGCGCAGAACCTTGTACCATAATTTAAAATTTTTCTCCTTTCTGGATAATTTGAAACTTAAAATTTATAATCTGCGTAAATATTTTAAACAATTTTTTAACAAATATCCCGTTGAACTCTTATTATATCTTTTGCAAATCCGGTATTATCATCAATCCAAATTAATACGCCTCTGAATGCTGGTGAAATTTCGCACGGTTCAAATTTTGAGGGCATCCCCGTTAAAAATTTTGGTATCGCGCTTTCCGTGCTTACTCCTAAAATTCCAGATTGTCCGCCAGTCATTCCGACATCACATATAAAAGCCGTTCCCTTCGGAAAAACTCTTTCATCTGCCGTCTGTATATGCGTGTGAGTTCCAAGAACTGCGCTCACTCTTCCGTCAAGATAATACCCCATTGCTAATTTTTCGGATGTAGCTTCCGCGTGAAAATCTACGATGATGGGCAAATTTTTATTTTTTTCGTCAGCTCTTATCTCCTTCAAAATTTTATCTGCGCACATGAACGGCGAATCAATCGGGGGCATAAATACTTGACCTTCGAGGTTTAAAATTCCTAATCTTTTGCCGTCCTTCTCAATTATTCCGAAGCCGCGACCGGGACAACGAGCATTATAATTTGCTGGTCTGAAAATATTTGCGCCACGATCGTTTAATAAGTCAAATATTGCAGATTTATCCCAAATATGATTACCTGATGTCATAGCGTCAACACCTAAATTTTTTAATTCCTCGTAAACTTTTGGCGTTAAACCTTTTCCGTGCGCTGCATTCTCGCAATTAATTACTATAAAATCAAATCCGCCGTACTCAGCTTTTAAAATCGGCAATGCATAAGTTAAAGCGCGTCGACCAGTTTCCCAAGCCACATCACCAGAAAATAATATTTTCATGTCCTATTTTGCAACCTCTGTCGCTTTTGTTTCGCGGTAAACATTTACTTTAATTTGTCCCGGATATTTCATTTCTGCTTCAATTTTTCGGGCTATATCGAAAGCAATTTTATGCGCTGAACCATCATCAGTTTTATTTGCTGAAATCATCACGCGGACTTCTCTGCCGGCCTGAATAGCATAAGCGTTTGTAACATTTTCAAATGATTTTGATATTTCTTCTAACTGTTCGAGACGTTTTATATATGCGTCTACACTTTCGCGTCTTGCACCTGGACGTGATGCGCTCAAGGCATCAGCAACTGAAACAATTACTTCATATGGTGAGTTAATTTCTAAATTATCATGGTGCGAAGCTATACAGCTTACAATTTCCGGGCTTTCTCCGTAACGTTTTGCTAAATCTGCTCCGATTTGAGCGTGAGGGCCTTCAATTTTATGATCTACTGCTTTGCCTATATCGTGTAATAATCCTGCACGCCTCGCAAGTTCTTCATCAAGTCCCAGCTCTGCAGCAATAAACCCGGACATTTGCGCAACTTCCAAACTATGATATAAAGCATTTTGCCCGTAGCTAAATCGAAATTTTAACTGACCAATTGTGCGAATTAATTCCGGGTGCATTTCTTTGATGCCCATTTCAAAAATTGCGTTTTCACCTTCTGCGATCATTTCTTCGTCTATGTCGCGCGATGCTTTTGCAATTAAATCCTCAATTCTGGCCGGATGTATTCTGCCATCAGTTACTAATTTTTCCATTGCGCGCCTTGCTATTTCTCTGCGGACTGGATCGAAGCTGCTTAAAGTCACTGCTTCCGGAGTATCATCAATAATTAAATCAACGCCCGTTAAATTTTCGAATGTTCGAATATTTCTGCCTTCGCGTCCTATAATTCTGCCCTTCATTTCTTCGGACGGCAATTGAACGACACTCACCGTACTTTCTCCGGCACTCTCGACCGCACAACGCTGGATCGCACTTAAAATAATATCTCTGGCTTTTCTGTCAGCTTCACGGTGAGCATTTTCCTCAAGCTCTTTTAATCTTAGTCCCAATATTCTTTTTGAATTTTCTTCAGTGCGTTTCAATAAAATTTCTTGGGCTTGATCGTGAGTCATTTCTGCGATCTCTTCTAATTTCATTTCCTGCTGTTTAATAACTTCTTCGAGGTCTAAGCGTCTTTTGTCTGCGTCTTCATGTTTAGCGCGTAATTCGTCTTCTTTTTTGGAGAGCCGGTCAATTTTTTTGTCTAAATTGGATTCTTTTTGTTCGAGTTTGCGTTCTGTCCTTTGAATTTCGGTTTTACGTTCTTTAATATCTTTGTGAGCTTCCTGCTTTAATTTATTTATTTCGTTGCGAGCTTCAGATAATTTTTTCTGGCGTAAATTTTCGGAATCCTCTTCGGATTTTTTTAACATGACGGCGATTTGATTTCTTGTCCCGTCGATTCTGGAATTATCCATCGTGCGCATAATAAAATAGCCGAAAACAGCTCCGGCCATTAACATAATAAAAGATATTGCGAAAATCATAATTTTAAGATCCTTTCTGGCTAATAAAAATTAAAATTCAACGAAAATTCTATATATTGAAACTCTCATAATAAGTAACAAATAAACATATTATCTCATTATTAGCAAAGCATATTTTTTTGAATTATAAATTTTTAAGGGATCTTTAACAAGTTAAAAAACTTTTATTCGTAATTTCTGCTTCAATTAATGCTACTTCATCGACACACCTTAACGCTCTTAAAATTCTTAATCGAATCATTTTCCGTAAGTTTTTATATTCTCTAGCTTATCAGCGTAATATAACATTGAATCATCATAAACATCATTAAAATTAAATATATCAAAATCTTTTAACGGCCTCGATTTTAATAAATCGGCTCTACCTCTGTTGCGTTTAATTAAAAATTCGGTTTTCGATTTCGTGAAATAATGATGTATACAGATTTTTTTCAGAGTTAATTTAACATCACAGCTTAAAATTTTTTCGCCGTTTTCATTCAGCATATAAAAAATATTTCCCCAGCCTAATATTTGGAAGTGAGGATTTAAAAAATAAAATGTTTTGCGGGGATTTATAATTACTTTACCCATTCTGTGAGGATTTGATCCTGTCTCTTCACAATGTAAAAAATTATTTAATACCCCACCACCTTCCGGCATTTTCACGTGTCCTGACGAACCGAACATTTTCCAGGCTATATAAACTCCTGCAACACGTTTATTATTTTTTGCAAGTTTAAATATTTCTTCTATGACATCAAGAATATTTTTATTGTGATCGATCGGGCGTATAAATTCATCAGCATCAACCACTGCCATATATTTGCACTCGTTACGATATTTTTTTAAAGCATTTTGATACGCCGGAATCTGTTGAGCCTTTCCAGGAAAATAAATTAAATCTACAATTCCCCTTTTAATATAGTCTTTTAAAATTTCCTGAATATTATCCTCACTTTCGTTGTTATACAAATAAAAATGCTGCACCCCAACCAAAAGATGATATTTAATCCATTCATCAATATAACGGCCTTCATTTTTTATAATTGCGACAATTGCGAGATCATATTTAAAATTTTTTGGTTCTGAAAAAATATATTCAAATGCTGAACAAAATAATATTTTTATTTTCTTATATGTCATCTGTAAACTTAATGGGGCAAACTTTTTAATAAAACCTTTTATGGCGAGCAATATTATCAACTCCAATTAAAATTTTTTAGTGATATATAATTTTACACGAGGTGAATTTAATTTAATCATGAAAATTGTTGTAATCGGTACAGGATATGTCGGACTAGTAACAGGTACATGCCTGGCAAGATACGGAAATATTGTAACATGCGTTGATGTCGATAAAGAACGCGTAAAAATTTTAAAAAGCGGCGTAGTTCCATTTTATGAACCCGGCCTCGCAGAAATGATGTCAAGAAATATGAACGAAGGCAGATTATTTTTCACGGAATCTACTCACGAAGCATTAAAGGACGCTGAAGCATGTTTTATTTGCGTCGGAACTCCTCAAAATCCAGACGGAAGCGCAAATTTAAAATATATCGAAAGTGCTGCCCGTGATATTGGTTCAGGCGTTCAAAATAAATTATTGGTAGTCGTAAAATCTACAGTACCAGTCGGCACAAATAAAAAAGTTGAAAATTGGCTCAACGAAGAATTAAATAAACGTAACGCAAATATAAAAATTTTTATGGCCTCAAACCCGGAATTTTTACGCGAAGGATCATCGTTAACGGATTTCCTCGAACCTGACCGCGTAATAATCGGCGTAAGAGATCAGGAAGCTCACGAAATTTTCAATAATATTTATTCATTTTTGGACTCATCAAAATTATTATTTATGAATATCCCTTCCGCTGAAATGGCCAAATATGCAGCTAATGCAATGCTCGCGACTCGTATTTCTTTCATGAACGAAATTGCAGGAATTTGCGATCACGTCGGCGCAGATGTCGAAAGCGTCCGCAAAGGTATAGGAATGGATCAAAGAATAGGTAAAAAATTTTTAAATGCCGGCTGCGGTTATGGCGGTTCATGCTTCCCTAAAGATGTGAGAGCTTTAAGAGATTTCGCGAGGGCTGCAGGTTACGAAACGAGAATTTTAACGGCCGTTGATGAAGTGAACGAAGACGCTAAAAAATTATTGTTCGCAAAAGTAAACGCAAAATTTGACAGCCTCGAAAATAAAATTATTGCAATTTGGGGACTCGCTTTTAAACCAAAAACTTCAGACACCCGCGAAGCTCCAGCACAAATTTTAATTAAATCATTATTGAACGCAGGAGCAAAAGTTCAGGCCAGCGACCCCAGAGCAATCAATGAAACTAAAAAAGTTTTGGGCGATCATAAAGGTTTAATTTTCGTAAACGATTTATATGACGCTGTAAATAATGCTGATGCCCTTGTAATAGTTACGGAATGGGATATTTATAAACAGCCCGATTTTATGCGCATGAAAAATTTAATGAAACGTAATTTAATTATTGACGGCAGAAATTTATATTCACCTGAAGACATGAAGCGCAAAGGTTTTGAATATGTTTCATTTGGGAGGCCAGATGCTTAAATTTAAAATTTTAATTTGCAGTTTAATTATTATATTTTCATGTTCGATTTGTCCGGCACAAGTCTTAAACCCGGAGCAGGAAGCTCAAATTTTACGTGTCGAATTTAATCGGCTTGGAAGTTCCGGAGACCCTTTTGAACGCGAAAATATTTTAAAACAGATAATAAGCAAATATCCAAATACTGACGGCGCGCAGTTAGCTTACTGGAATTTAGCGGACTTATATTTAAATGCTTTCGACGAAGAAAAATTAAACGATGCTATTAACATACTCGAAACATTTTTAAAAAATTATCCGGATTCTGAATGGCGTTTAAATTTTGAGCTGAGATTATTTGAAATGTACGACAATAAAAATACTCGTAAAGCCCAGTTAAAACAGAAGATTTTAAACGAAAAATATTTACCGGCGATGTTAAAGGCGCAATTAAATTAAATTGACTTTTTAAATTATGCTGATAAAATTTTCAACCGTTGAATTTATATAATTTATAAAGATTTTTGGGGAATGGTGCAACGGCAGCACGCGTGACTCTGGATCATGTAATCGGGGTTCGAATCCCTGTTCCCCAGCCAAAATTTTAAGAATACGGAAAAAATTATTCCTGCTTGTGTTAAATTTCTAATGCGAGCAGGATTTTTTTATATATTTATATTCGGAGTGATTTTTTATTTATGCTTGCAGTTATAATAATTTACGCATTAATTTTAATTTTCATTGGCGCATTTATCGGACGGCGTGTTAAAACTGCTTCTGATTTTTTTGTAGCAGGCCGCAAATTAAATTCTGGTTTACTGTTTACGACTTTAATCGCTGCAAATTTGGGAGCAGGTTCAACAGTAGGAGTGACGGCACTCGCTTATAAATTTGGTTTATCTGCATGGTGGTGGATTGGGAGCGCGGGGATCGGTTCGATAATTTTAGCTTACATAATCGGCCCGAAGATCTGGAAAATTTCCCAAGAACATAATTTATTTACGTTGAGCGATTATTTAGATTTTCGATACAGTAAAATATTTTCCGGGTTATTATCGCTAATGATGGCGGTCGGAACTTTAGCATTATTTTCAGGTCAATTATTGGGGATCGCTTGGATTCTGGAAGCAGTTGCGGACGTTCCAAAATTTTACGGAATAATTTGCGGAGCAGTTGTAACGACGTTATATTTTACGGCTGGGGGATTATTGTCGAGCGCATTCGTAAATATTATTGAAGTTGCAATTATTATTTTAGGGTTTATTGTAGCGTTACCGTTTGTTTTAAAATATTCTGGCGGATGGTCTGGAATTTCGAGCAGCATAAATAATGAATCGTATTTTGATTTTTTCGGAATGGGATCGACCGCAATAATTGGATATATTGTAATGTTAGTTCCATCGTTTTTTATTTCGCCCGGCTTAATCGGTAAAGTTTTCGCCGCAAAAGATGAACGCTCCATAAAAATAGGAACGGCGTTAAATGGTTTAGTTCAGTTAATTTTTGCAGTTATACCCGTAATAATTGGCATGGCCGCATTTGCAAATTTTCCTGATTTAAAAAATCCTGATACAGCTTTACCCATCGCAATGAAAAATATGATGCCGTTTTATGTTGCTTTGTTAGCATTAGCCGGAATATTTGCCGCTGAAGTCAGTACGGCGGACACTGTTTTATATATGTTGGCTGGAGCTTTGACGAACGACATTTACAAAAGATTTTTTAACCCGAATATATCAGATGAAAAATTATTAAAATATTCTCGCGTAATATCGTTTAGCTGCGGAATAATAGGCGTGTTATTTGCGTTGAAACTTGAAAATATAATTTCAGCCTTAACAATTTTTTACTCGTTGATGAGCGTATCACTTGCAGCGCCTTTAATATTTGGGTTATTTGTGAAAAGGGCTTCAAATTTTGGCGCGATACTTTCTGCGGTTTTGGGAGTGGCATTAACATTATTTATAACTTTTTACACAAACGAAACAGGAAATTTAAATTTATATATATGCACGCTCGACACGGTTAAGCATGTTGTAAATTTTGGATTCGTAAATTTAAACGCGACGACCTGCGGAATAATTTTTTCATTTTTCGTGATGCTGTTGTCTTTAATTTAGCGATGTGATTCATTTATTTATTTTTACACGAACGAAACGGGAAATTTAAATTTATATATGCACGCTTGATAAAGTGACAGACGGAACAATTAAAAATTTTTATGGCGATCTCAAGAAGTTTAACGAGGTCGCTATTTTTTATTTGATATAATCCGAAAATTTATAAAAGGAGGCATTTTATTTTAAACATGAAAAAATTTTTTATCGCGATATTTTTATTTTTATTTGTAATATTATTTAATTTAAATTCCCGCGCTTTTGCTGGATTTGCTCCGATGTCAAAAAGTTTTGTGAATAAAAATAATTTTTCGGTTTCAGAGTTTTACAACAATAATAACAGCAATAATAATTATTTTAATTCTCCCGTAAATTTATCGCACTTGTCTCAAAATCCGCCAAATATAAAAATTGCTTCAGATATTCCGGCTAAATATGATTTACGAACTTTAAACAGAATTACGGAAGCCCGCGATCAAGGATTATTTGAAACTGCTTGGGCATTTGCATCAATTGCTGCGCTCGAATCAAATTATTTAACGCAAAATATTAATAACAATATAGATTTATCAGAATTTCATATGTTATGGTTTTCGAGATTATTTTTTACTGACCGCGAATATACTTTTACTCCATACGGCGAAAGGCTTAATCCGGATTATACTGCAATTGAAAACGGAAATGAATTAATGAGCATCGCATATTTATCAAGATTGGACGGCCCAATAAATGAAAACGAAATGAATTATATTTCAAATGAAAAACTTTCAGCTTTAAGCGTCGATTTAAAAAATTTCGTGTACATGAAATCAAAAGGTGATATACCGTCTTATGAATCAATGGAAAAAGCTGGTTATATTCCGTCACAAAGTGCACAGCCTCAAGATTTTGGAACGCCTAAAATAAGATTGACTCAAGCAATTTTTGCAAATCCAATTTACGAGCCAGGCCAATCGTTTTTAGATCCGTATGAAATTGAAATATATTCAACTGACATAAAAAATTATGACATCGTTAAAAATTTAATTATGAATTATGGAGCTGTTCAGATCGCATATCACTCTAACGGAGCGAATGAAGAAAGTTTAAATTTTGACACTCACGCATTTTATTACGGAGTTGTAGACAGCAATGATGCCGAAGCCGATGAATCTCTGGCAAATAATACGGTTGTTATAGCAGGCTGGGATGATAATTACTCACGCAATAATTTTGTAGAATCTCAACGCCCAAATTCTGACGGAGCTTGGCTCATAAAATCTAACTGGAAAAATTTAAGCGCTACACTTTACGATGATGACGGTGAAGAATATGAAAAATATACACTCGATAACGGATATTTTTGGATGTCATATGAACAGTTTATACAATGGGGACTCGCTTATATAACTGAGAGCATTCCGAATAATTTAAAAGTTTATGCGCATGATCTTTTAGGCTGGTGTAATTCATACGGATATAATTCCGAAACTGCTTGGGCTGCGAATGTATTTAAAATTTTAAGTGACGCGGAGAAACTTGAATCAATTTCATTTTACACGACCGCTAATAATTGCGAATATGAATTTTATATTTATGATTTGGGAACGGATAAACCCAGAACGCCACGACTCGGAAATTTATTAACTTCAGGAGAGGGAGTGCAGGAATATGCCGGCTATCATACGATAAAACTCGAAAATAATATAAATATTGAGCAGTCTCATTATTTTTCAGTTCTTATGAAATTTTATACGCCTTCATTTGATTACCCTTTAGCCGTTGAGACTCGTGTAGCCGGTTATTCTGATTTTGCTGTAGTTCATGATGGAGAGAGTTATTTTTCAGCGGAGGGAGCTGCGTGGCTTGACGGCACAAAAATAACTGAAGTTGATGAATTTGACGAAGAAATTTTTTATTCAACACCGATGAACGCATGCATAAAAGTTTACACGATCGCAAAGACTGATGAAGATTCAAATTTAAATGACGAAATAAAAATAAATGATCTCAACGTTGAAAATTATCCTGAAATTCACACGTTATACCAAAATAATTCAGTAAATGAATATCCTGTAGAAAGTTTAATTTTAACTTTACCCGGAATAAGTCCGGATGTTGTAGTAAATTTTCATTTGGTAAATTATTTAAATACTTCGCAGACGACTTCAAAATATTATGAATTTTACGATGATTACGGGACATATGATTTACATCCGCAAAAAGGTATTTCGAGTTACGAAGAATGGAAATTAAATCCGATTTATGAAACTGGATATAAGCCGGATAAATTTTGGAAGCTCAACGGAATTGAATACCCTGTGTTTGGACCATTCAGAGAAACAGCGAGACAAAGCGGAGATATTTTGATACAAGTAAATAATTTGAAATATGTAAATAACAGTCTCGGAAAAATCCCGGAAAGTTATTATTTTCATATTGTCTACAGCCCGGATATTAAGGAAGAAAATTATTTAAACGCCATCGGCATGATTGCACTCTCAGCGAGCGATCCCGATTTGGTTAATAGTTCAAATGGTTCCGGCGGATCAATATGGAGAGCTGGTGATTATAATTCTTGTAATTTAGGTTTTGGACTTGTAATTTTTATTTCTGCGTTAATAATTTTTATGCTGATAAGTTTAAAGCGGTAAATTAATAATTTAAAAAAATTTAAAAAATTTGCCTCCCAAAATTTTACCGGGAGGTTTTTTATTTTTTATTTTGTTTATCTACACGCCGGCCGAAACAACTGCAGCACGTACAATAATGTCAACCGCTTCACCTTTTTTAACAGGTCTGCCAAAATGAAAATTTTTCTCCGATTCAGTTTTATAAATTTCAAGTATTCCCAATTTCGATAATTTTTCGACGTAATCAGAATTTTTATTTTTCGTCAGAATAAAATAATTTTCAGCGTTCGTTTTTATTTTTGCTCTGCTCAGTAACGGAAATGCTTCGTAAACAGCTTTTGCAAAATCTCCGCGCGAGATAATTTTATCAGGATCATTCTCAAAATAAGAACCGGTATTTATAACACGAAAAACCCGCCGTGAAGTCTGTAATAATTTTTCAGCTTCAGCTCTAGTCATTAATTTATCAGCTCCGAAAATTCCTTTACTGTTTATTTTTATTGTTGCCATTGCGAGTACAGCATTATCAAAATTTATTTCTTCCGGCAATTCATGCGGATATTCTTCAGGCTCGGCCAGCCCGTATAAATTTGAAATTTGAACAGCAGCATTAATTTTATTTTCCGGCGGGACATCAGAATAATTACATAACGACAAAATTACACCGGATTTTAATAACTCCCATTGTACGGGTAATGCCGGCATTTGGTTGGGACGCAAATTATTTTTTACGCACATCGCCGCCAAAGCTCCAGCAGCCTGCCCGGTCATCATAGTAATCGGCTGTAATCTCATCGCACCTGCTGTTAATCTTGACATCGATAAATTTTTTTCTGCAGCTATAAACCCGTCAACATCTTCAGGGATTAAAATATCCATTGGTATTTGAAATTGTCCTCTCGGTCTGTTTATGTCCAGTAAAGCCGAACGCTCATTTAAATCATTTTCGAGATCGGAATCCGTATTAGCGCCGTGTAAATCTAAAATATAACCGCCGATAGCAATTGAATTTGAAAATTCGTGACTGGTTTTCCCATCGCGGTAACTTAAAGAATTTAAAAGGAGTTCGTGAGATGTTAAAGTGTGTTCAGCTATAATTCTTTTGCTTTCACGTACATAAGGAATCGGGGGCATACGTAAAACTATTTCCTGCCATTCTCGCGGGAAATTTTTAGCGACTTCGGGCAGAATTTTATTATTATATTCGTTATCTGGGACGCTCCATTCTTCGTGTAACTCGTTTTGAATGTAATAAATTAAATTTAAAGTTTTTATTAACGCAGCTTTTTCGATGTCGGAACGAATTTTTTTATTTTCTAGATAATTCACCGGCAAACCTTTACGGCCATTTATCCAGCCCGAAATACCGGGATAATCATTCGCCCAATTTAATTGAGTTTTAGTAATATTTTTCCAATTCGCCCGGCTCGCGTCATAATTCCAGCTTATTGAAGAATCAGGCATCCCTCTGTAAGCATTATGAGAAATAAAATTTAAAGGGAGTTGAACGGGATAAATATTTTTAAAATTAGCTCCGTCCGCTGAAATATATCCGGCAAAAATTTTTTTATCGTCTTCATAACCTGGCATAGGATTTTTTGGCCTTAAATGATCCGGTATTCCTCCGTGATATTTTTTTATTACTGCGACCCAAGTTATATCTTGTATCATTGCGTTTTGATTTATGTACGGTGAAATTGAATTTCCTGCGCGGTATTTAGCTTTAGCAAGCGGAATAATATCTCCGTATTCTGTAGCGTCAATTAAAATTTTGCAGTCGATTTTGCGGGAATTATTATTTTTATTTATTGTGACACCCGTGATTTTTTTTCCTGTTTTATGCACGTTAATTATTTCGGAGTTATAAAATATATCCAGCGTTCCGTAACGTCTAGCATCAGCGATCATCGTTAATAAAACTTCTTGGCCGATTTTTGGTTCAAACGCAGTGCTTTTATTGCTCCAATAACATGTAGCCATTGATTTATTATGCATGTCGTAATAATTTTTAAGCCTGTTTATAAATTCCAGATATATCCCTGATCTTAATCTGCTCATGTCGTCCATAGAACTTACACCGGCGGCAGTAGCTTGACCTCCGACCCAGTTAGAATTTTCAATTACTAAAACATTTGCGCCCATTCTTGTGGCTTGAATAGCTGCTGAAATTCCTCCAGTTCCTGCACCTGCGATTATTATGTCGTAATTATTTCTGTGTCTTGCTACGAGCGAAAAGGCTGGAGCAGATAAAAAATTTATAAATAATATTAAAATTAATGCGCGTTTTATTTTAAAAATCCTCCCGATAAAAATTTTTTTTATAATATCACCTGTTTATTTTATGCTTAATTTCGTTTAATTTGATTGTCGTATTAAAAATTATTTGTTACAGCAATTTAAATTATTATTACTGGCCAGAAAATTTTAAATATAGTTATAATAATGTTCATGAAAAATTTTGATGAAATATTTATGAAACGTGCTTTAACTCTCGCAGAATTAGGACGTGGAAAAACTTTCACTAATCCTCTGGTTGGTTGCGTAATCGTGAAAAATAATTTAATCATCGGGCAGGGCTGGCATAAAAAATTCGGCTCGAATCACGCAGAAATTAACGCCATCGAAAATGCTAGACAAAATAATTTTAATCTTGAAGGCTCAACACTTTACGTAAATTTAGAACCATGCTCGCATTACGGAAAAACTCCGCCGTGTGCGCTGAGGCTAGTAAATGAAAAAATTTCTCGCGTAGTTATAGCAATGTCCGATCCGAATAATTTAGTAAACGGTAAAGGAATAAAAATTTTAAAAGATGCCGGGATTAATGTTGATGTCGGAATTCTAGAAAACGAAGCTAAATATTTAAATCGCGGATTCATTTTTTATCACAAATATAAACGCCCTTACGTCTTGTTAAAAATTGCCTCCAGCCTCGACGGAAAAATTGCGCTCTCAAATGGTTGCAGTAAATGGATCACCGGCACTCAGTCAAGAATTTACGCTCATGAATTACGGGCAGAATACGATGGAATTTTAACGGGAATTAATACTATTTTGAACGATAATCCAGAATTAACAGTGCGGAATATATCCGGAAAAAATCCAACGCGCATAATTTTAGACGCAAATTTAAAAATACCGGAAAATTCTAAAGTCCTGCCTTGCGTAATTTTAACCGGAGAAGATTCCGACAAAAATAAAATTTCAAGGCTCGAAGCATCAGGCTCAACCATTAAAAAATTGCCAGCTCAATCGGGAAATATAAATTTAAATTCAGCTCTCGAATATCTGCACTCAATCGGAATTTTAAAATTAATGGTCGAAGGCGGAGCGAGTGTAATCGGTTCATTTTTGCGCGAAAATTTAGCGGACGAAATAAAAATATTTACAGCTCCTAAAATTTTGGGCGAAGGGTTAAATTTTGTGTCAGGCTTTAAAATAAATAATATGGATCAAGCATTAAACTTAAAAAATATTAAATCTCGTAATATTGGCGAAGATATTTTAATCGAAGGTGTTTTTAAATGTTCACCGGCCTTATAGAAGCTCAAGGAATTACGAAAAATTTTAAACGTTCAGGATCATTTTACGAATTAACGATCGAGAGCGATATTTCAAATAATTTAATTTTAGGTCAGTCCGTTTCAGTCAGCGGAGCATGTTTAACAGTCACGAATATTTCAGGAAAAAATTTTACAGTCGAACTCATGGCCGAAACTGTTAATAAAACTTGGTTCGGGAAAAATTTACATCCTGGAATTAAATTAAATTTGGAACGTGCTTTAAAATTAAATGACAGATTAGACGGGCATATTGTTAGCGGACATGTTGACGGCATTGCAGTTTTAAAAGAGTTGCGAGGCTCTGAAACTAAACAGGCTTTATTTTGCCCGGACGATAAAAATTTATTATACGGAATTGTCTCAAAAGGTTCGATCGCCATCGATGGAGTGAGCTTAACTGTTATAGATGTGAACGACGATAAAAATTATTTTTCAGTTGGATTAATTCCGACCACTTTAAAATTTTGCACGCTCGGTAATATTCGAGTCGGAAGCATCGTAAATATTGAAACGGATATTTTAGGCAAATATGTCGCGCGGGCTTTGCAGAAAAATAATAATAATATAAAAATAACAATGGAGGAGCTTAAAAATTTTGGATATTGATGTAAATAAAAATAATAATAAAAATAATAATAATAAATGTTCCGGCCATGAACACGACATAAATTTAAAATTCAGCGGATTTAAACGTGTTGAGAAAAAATTAGAAGTCGATCTCCCAACTGAATACGGAATTTTTAAAGCTCATGCTTATAGAGGCATAACCCAAGATGATGACGCTCATACACATATAGCCCTCACAATGGGAAATATTTTAAATAATGATCCCGTTTTAGTTCGAGTTCATAGCGAATGTTTTACGGGGGATGTTTTAGGTTCACTGCGTTGTGACTGCGGTCCCCAGCTTCATACAGCTTTGAAAATGATCGCTGAAGAAAAATGCGGAGTCCTTTTATATATGCGTCAGGAAGGCAGGGGCATAGGATTATTAAATAAATTACGCGCTTATAAATTGCAGGATGAAGGACTTGACACGGTCGAAGCAAATATCGCGCTGGGTTTTGCGCCGGATTTACGCGAATACGAAACAGGAGCAGAAATTTTAAAAGATCTCGGACTGAAAAAAATAAAACTGCTCACAAATAATCCCGGAAAAATTACAGGGCTTGAAAAATACGGAATGGAAATTATTGAACGTGTACCGATTATAATTAATTCAAATAAATTTAACGAAAAATATTTAAATACTAAGGCTCAACGAATGGGTCATATATTTTAAATTAAAAAAATTAAATTCGGAGTGTGAAAAAATTTTATTATGAAAGTAAACGAAGGCAAATTAATAGGGACTGGCCTAAAAGTTGCAATAATAGTTTCGCGTTTTAATGAGCTGATCTCATCGAAATTATTGGAAGGTGCTAAAGATAATTTAATGCGTCATGATGTTTCAGGAAATAATATTGAAATATTTTGGGTTCCCGGAGCTTGGGAATTGCCTTTAATTGCGAAGGAAGTCGCTTTAACCGGAAAATTTGATGCCGTTATCTCATTGGGTGCAGTTATTCGCGGAGATACTCCACATTTTGATTATGTTTCAGCTGAAATGTCGAAAGGTCTCGCGAGCGTTGGGCTTGAACATCGTATCCCTGTAGTTTTTGGCGTGTTAACGTGCGATACTTTAGAGCAGGCATTATTACGCGCAGGAAGTAAAGCAGGAAATAAAGGCTCTGAATGTGCAGCGGTTGCAATAGAGATGGCAAATTTATTAAAAAATATTAGGAATGTAGATCAGGAGAAAATTTATAATGCTTGATATTAAATATATACTTGCGAATTTGGATGAAGTTCAAAATTTTTTAAATGCCCGTAATCATGATTTTGATGTAAAAATTTTGGTTGGACTTGACGAACGCAGACGCAAAATTATAGGCGAAACTGAAAATTTAAAAGCTCAACGTAACGAAGGCTCTAGAAAAATCGGAGCTGCTAAGGGTTCAAGCTGGGATGTTAACGCACTGAAAGCAGAAATAAAACGGATTGGCGAACAAATTAAAAATTTAGATTCGGAATTAAACGAAATTGAAACGCAAATTCATAATATTTTGATGTCATTACCGAATAAATTAAGCGCGACCACTCCAATCGGAAAAGATGAAAACGATAATCCAGTCGTAAGAACTTGGGGCGAACCGAAAAAATTTAATTTTGAACCTAAACCGCATTGGGATTTGGGAGAAGCTTTAAATATTATGGATTTTGAAAAGGGTGTAATGTTAGCTCAGAGCAGATTCACCGTTTTAAAAAATCTCGGCGCGAAATTGGAACGGGCATTAATAAATTTTATGTTGGATCTTCACACAAAAAAGCACGGTTATCAAGAAATTGAGCCGACGTTCATGGTAAATTCTTCGATTCTTGAAGGAACTGGACAGCTCCCGAAATTCGCAGAAGATTTATATAAAATTCAAAATGAAGATTTATGGCTGATTCCTACGGCGGAAGTGCCTTTAACGAATTTAAACCGTGAAAAAATTTTGGATGAAAAAGATTTGCCGTTATATTACACTGCTTATACTCCATGTTTCAGACGCGAAGCAGGAAGCGCAGGCCGTGATGTTCGCGGTTTAATGAGGCAGCATCAATTTGATAAAGTCGAAATGGTAAAAATCTGCACACCTGAAACAAGTTATGACGAATTAGAAAAATTAACGAGCGATGCCGAAGACGTTTTAAAAATTTTGGAGTTGCCTTATCACGTTGTAAATTTATGTTCTGGCGATATTGGTTTCGGTTCGTGTAAAACTTATGATCTTGAAGTTTGGCTTCCGTCTCAAAATAAATACCGTGAGATCAGTTCGTGTTCAAACTGCGAAGATTTTCAGGCGAGACGTATGAATTTAAGATACAGACCAGCGGACGGCGGAAAAATAAAATTTGCTCACACGTTAAACGGTTCAGGTATAGCAGTGGGCAGGACGTTAATTGCCATCGTTGAAAATTATCAGCAGGAAGACGGCAGCATAAAAATTCCAGACGCATTAATCTCATATATGGACGGAATTAATTGCATACGTTAATAATATGTTTTACGGCTGTAGCATGTGTAGTAACGCAGAGATTTGTAAAAAGCATTCTGCAGCCCAAACAATATAATTATTTCCGGGATATTCTGCTGGTTGGTGCATGGCTGGTGCTCACGAGTTTATACGGAAGTTTTGAGGCTCGTGTAATTGTCGGCGGTGGATTATTGGCGGGAGTTATCGGAATAATTTCGAGCATAAACGAAAATTCGAGATATAACATTTTATATTTTGCGATTGGAGCATTATGCGCATATTTCGGGCCGAGAATAAATTTTATAAAATTCCCTGACGAAGAATATATTTATTTAACGCCCGGCATGTCATTTATAGCAGAAACGATCTGGTTCAGTTTTTTCCCGTTTATATTTAATTATCTCGATGAGATTCCCGGATTAACTGGTCATGTATTAGCCGTGTATTATATTTTGATGATGGCTGTATGTTTTGTTACGAATTTTGGAGCAGTTCCGTTAATTTTCACCGGTTTAGTTTTGTTAATTGCATTTTGGAGCAGGTTCGGGAATGTTTACAGGCAAGCGGGCCGGGCATTGTCATCGATATGGGGAATAATAGTCGGCGGTAGCGTAATAATTGGGAATACTAACGGAATAATTTTAAGCACAGTATTATTTTTATCATTTGGATTATTTGCTATTCCTATAATAGAAATTTTTATAAATATAGTGCGGGGAATTTTTGCGGACAATCCAGAAAATAATTATTCAAGTGAAAGAATTTACAGGTCAATATTAAATAACGGTCTCGAACATTCTGAAGCGGTGCAGTCTGTTGCGCTTATGTGTGCATTGACGAGTATAGCGGCGGCTTGGGATTATTATGCGGTATTAATTTTAGTTATAGCGAGTATGATTTTTTTCATGCACAGTAAAAATAAAAATTTGATTTCACAGCCTGTATTATGGGGTATAAAACTCGATAACGTTTCGATGAATTACGCAATATCGCGAGCGAGATTTTTAATTTCAAGTTACGGCGATGAGAATAATAAAAATAAAAATAAAAATTGCGATTTGATAATAACGTTAAATGCTATCGGGATGGAATTAGCTTTAAAGGACAAAAAATTTAACGAGATAATAAATAATTCTTCGCTTGTATTAGCAGATGGAGCTGGCTTGCGTATTGGTTTAGGATTTTTGAACATGCCTATTCAAGAACGAGTTGCCGGTATAGATTTCGCTGAAAATTTATGCAGGGTAGCAGCTGGTGAAAATTGGCCGGTGTATTTTGCTGGAGCTGAAGGAGACACGGCGGAAATATGTGCTGAAAAGATGGCAGAAAAATTTCCTGGTTTAAAAGTTGCTGGATTTCGTGACGGTTATTTTGATGTTTACGATGCAAATATTCCGGAGCAAATTAAAAATTCCGGCGCAAAAATTTTATTAGTGGCGATGGGGCAGCCTCGTCAGGAGAAATGGATTTACAGGCATCGGGAAATTTTAAATAATATTTTAGCTGTAGGAGTTGGCGGAGCGTTTGATGTATTTTCCGGAAAATTGAAGCGTGCTCCTTTATGGATTCAAAAAATTGGATTTGAGTGGCTTTACAGGATGATTCAGGAGCCTAAACGCTGGCGGAAAAATTTAAAATTAATAAGTTTCATGTTGAGAATATTTGCGACGAAAATAGGAATTTATAATTAAAGTTAATATAGAGTGGCATTAAAATGAAATGAAAGAAATGAAATAAATTGCAGTTTATATATTTTGCGTTTTTAATTTTTTTAATGGAGGATTTATTAATTAATTAATTATGAAAAAAATATTTTTATCAGTTATATTATTATTTTTAATGATTGCTCCGGCTTATGCTTTAAGCGATGCAGAATATTTAAAATTTAAGAAGAATAATGCAAATTTTGCGAAGGCCGATAAAAATTTAAGTGCGGTCTGGAACAAGTTAAAAAAATCTATGAAAAAAAATGAATTTCAAGAATTATTAAATAATCAGCGCGCATGGCTTAATAACGTCCGTGATGATGTTGCAAGAAATTATATTAATCAAGGATTTTCACGCGTCGAAGCATATACAAAAGCTACTAACGATAGAGCTAAAGATCTGCCAGTGATTGCGGATAAAATTTCAAAAGGAATTAACAACGCCAAAGAAATAAAAATAAATAAGGCAACAGAAGAAAAAAATATTAACGATGATGCTATTTACACGCCAAGTTATGAACATGAAGGCGAATATATTTTAAACAAATCCGGCGTAAAAATTATTTTGACGGTTAAAATTATCGATATTGATTCGATGGAAGCTGAAATTAAATTCTGGTCTTCTGGATTTGAATGGAGTTCTAAAGGCTGGATCGATGAAAACGAAATCGAAACCAACGATGAAAATTTTAAAAATTGCGGAGTAACGATAACATTTAACGGCAATAACGCCGAAGTTGTTGCAACAAGTTCCGAAGATTGGGCGCAAGTTATAGGAACTGACAATTTTTTAAGCGGAACTTATATCAGAAATTTATAACGTGAGGTCATAAAAAATAAAAATGTTACCCATTAAAATTAATTTACCCCTAAATTTTCTCAATAAAGAAGAACGTTGCGGATATACCGTAAGTTCAGAAATGAAAGCTGTATGGGCCATAGAACTCGACATGTTAATTGAATTTGACCGTATATGTAAAAAATATAATCTGAGGTGGTTTGCTTGTGGTGGGACACTCTTAGGAGCAGTGAGACATAAAGGTTTTATTCCGTGGGATGATGACATTGATATTGCAATGAAGCGCGATCAATATGAAAAAATTTGTGAACATTTTGATGAATTTAAATATCCGTATTTTTTTCAGACGGAATATACTATGCCGGGTGCTTTGAGAGGTCATGCGCAATTGAGAAACAGTTTAACAACTGGAGCACTTCAGCATGAAGCAAGCACTAGTCATATAAATCAAGGAATTTTTATTGATATATTTCCGTTTTGCATAATGGGCATAATCTTTTTTCATACACCCATTTTTTAAGACAATTATAATGAAAATTATGTAGACATGGAAGTGTAGATTTTTTTTCACCAATTTTAAATGTATTCAAACAAATAATACATTGTAAATTATTATCGTTTTTTACAATTTTAGAATGTGGAATAATTTTCATAAGATTATCAACTTCAATTTTATTATTTAATTGTTCTTCAGAAATTATTTCGTCTAATCTTGGCCTATTAAATTGCTCTACATTCATATTTCTCTTTTCTATCATATCATTTTCTCGTTTATTTAACCTTTCCATAAATCGACTATTATATCTAATTTTAAGAGAAAATTCTTCATTTATGTTAAACATAAATTAACTATTTAATTAATAATCAATCACCTTTTCTTTATATAATAAATATTTATATTAGATAATTATATATTATAATGGGGAT
>ERZ842401.2466-NODE-2466-length-24728-cov-7.478175_pt1 | contig 24728 bp, 8 predicted proteins | sample MGYA00521270_ERZ842401 | MGnify/ENA primary metagenome ERZ842401 (study PRJEB31892, sample SAMEA3878208) | bioreactor metagenome | biome: Moose rumen | place: Sweden | collected 2011-10 | study: EMG produced TPA metagenomics assembly of the PRJEB12797 data set... | reverse complement strand
TCAGATTGTGGTTCTGAATGTCGTGGGTTCGAGTCCCACCGGGCACCCTTCAAAGCAAATCCCTGCAAGTCAGTTACTTGCAGGGATTTCCGTTTTCAAACACCTAAAATTTTGATGGAACATTGATGGAACATTTTTAAGTTGTTCCATCAATTTTGGACTCGAAACACCACAAGGATTAGCAAACTGTTTATTCAAAATGTGGAAACTGCCACGTGTATTCATATACTTGCAGTTAACGTCATTCTCTACTTTCTGTCATAATAATCCATTTTCCTTCCTTGCGGCCACCTTCACGAGTGAGAATGCCCAATTTCTTCAGTTGAGCAAGGTCATTCTCAATAGTTCTGGCAGTGACACCAATCTTTTCCGAAGTCTTTTCCGAAGTCTTTTCCGAAATCTTTTCCGAAATTGCCTTTGCGGATAAGAACGGATCAGCAATAATCATTTCAATTATCAACTTCTGCCTGTCAGTCAGTTCTTTTGGAGCATCTTTGGGAGTATCTATTAGGTCTCGCTTATCTTTGCTGGCTATATCGGCAATTATATTGCCTGCTGCTTCATGACAAGGAATAGTGATGCGAAAGAATGTGCGTTCTTCATCCGTAACGACGACAGCGCGAGGCGAGCCATTTACCTTCAACACATTCTGGATGGTAGGAATACCAGTGCTTCGTCCTTCGGTCAGCTCCAATTCCTTCAGATATTCACCCAAACGACGGTTGCGATAACGCTTGGAGATAAATAGTTCTCCACGACTGATGTCAGCAGTTGGAATGCTGCGGTCTGGACCACCTACATTCTGGATGGTAATACCCTTTGGCTCCACCGTTATCACCACGGGCTCCCATTCCCGATAGTCGCGATGATATAACGAGTTCGTAATACTTTCCTCCAATGCTTGGTAAGGATAGGTATAGAACTTGATACTGTGGTTGTCATTCTTGGGCTTGATGATGGACTGCATCACTACCATACGATTAAGATACTCCAACGTTCGCTCAATGATCTGTGTCACGGAACCAGTAATGACAGGGGCTTCGTAGAGATTGTTGGGATTTACCAATCGTCCTTCAGGGAAGAAGACCACTTCTACTTGTGTCCGTTTGAAGAACTTACTTGGATTCTCACAAAACATCATGGCAGCAACATTCCTCAACATACGATTCTCCGATGGCCCAACATACAAGTCCATCTGCTCCAGAATCTCGTTCAGTGGTCTTTCGTATAACTCATTAGCCAGTTTGCTACCTACCTTCACCAAGTATTCACGAAGCAACAACGTAGATATATCCTCAACTTTAATGTCAGGATTCCCCCTTTCGTCAAACGGTACACGACTTGCCAGCTCACGCAGTTCGTCAAGAACCTCACCCTTGGCAATGATGCTACTCGTTCCGCTACGAATATAGAAATACTCCTTGCTACCATTCTTTGCAGTCACATTCTCAGGTACAGAGTATGGCCTATTAATGCCAGCAGGACACCAAATCACCAACACCTGTTTGCCATCTACTTCTTCAACGCTTGTCCTGGGCATATAATATGGTGACATCTTGTTGTTATAGCTCACCATTTCCTGAAGAATGCCGTCAATCTTCTCTACGGGTACACCTTCCACGGGACGGATAGCCATACCGGTTTTGTCATCACTATCCACACCTACAAGGATGTAACCACCCCCAAGATCATCGAAGTCATTGGCGAAAGCGCAAACACTATGGTATATGCTTGCCGGATTCCAACCCTTCTTGAACTCAATCCTGTTGGACTCGATCTTCTGCTTGTTCAGCAGGTCTTCTATGTTTATTGCCAGTGCCATATTCTTTTTTCGTTTGCAAAATTACGTTGTTTTATCTAAAAATGTACATTTCCACGGGTTAAATGTTTTCATCGGCTATCAGTTTAAGTAGATATGCCCTAACTTCAGCCGACATATATGTATACTCTGCTATATTTCTTGAACAAATAATATAAGTGTTCCTTATAGCACGGCTTGTTGCAACATTGAATAATCGCTTTTCAAGGCTATAGAGTTGCGCATCGGTATCTGGAATTACATATATTGTGACATCTCGTGTCAGTCCTTGAACTCTAGCAACTGTATCAACTAATATGTTATTGATACTGCCCAATTGTCGTGCTACTTCCACTTGTAAAGCTCCTGTAGTTTTTATTAATTGGCTTAGTATGGCTATTTTACATTTTTTGTCATTGTTGAGTACCTCTGAAGCAATAGTAATAGCCTTTTGAATTGCCTCTGTAGGAGCTGGATCTCCGATAGGTAAATCCATGGGAACTAAGATTGGACCATCCTTTTGTTCAATTTGGAGATACTCACTATCTGACATTGATTTTAGATTTCCATTATAAAACAATCCAGTAAAAGTAGCAGCTCTTTCTCCAAGCCTATACGTGTCGCTTAACTGGTAAGTCTTAAACTTATTCGACACCGTAAGAGTATCAAATCCATCAATTAATGGCTCATAGCCTTGCTTCCTTATTCTGTCTTTCGTAATCTTCACAATAGGAGGCATCTGACAAACATCTCCTACCCATAGATTCTTTTTTCCTAACATATTTGCCGCTGCTAGCATTGTAAGGAAAGCTTGGCTTGCTTCATCTACTATTACATAGTCATACAAAGGCCCTTGATAGTTTCTGGCAGCTGATCCACTCGAGATGTAAAAAGTAGATAACATTAACTTCCCTGGAATAGAAAACATTTTTTCCGCACTCAATATACCTCGCACCTCTTTTGATTCATCAGTAGATAGGTTTGTCTTATAGACCTTTTTGTCTTTTACTAATGACTCTTTCAACTTTTCAGCCACTTCCATAAGTGCTCGATTTGTTAATGCAGTAACTAAAACAGAATAACCCTCTGAACAGAGTTTTTCGCACAAGCTCGCTATTCTAAAGGTTTTACCGGTTCCTGGAGGGCCTTGAATGATCGCAGAATCATACTTTGTAAACTGTTCCATGACTATGCTGGTCATATCGTCCTTGGTTGCCAATAATTCAGGCTCCCAAGACAATCTATTATAGTCTGCATCTAAAATTTCCGAACATTTGTCATGAACGGAATATGTAACCTTCTCCAGATTTGCCAAATATTCAAATGGCGGAATCTGAGGGCCGAGTACAACAACTCCACCAGGAGTTTTTTCTATATAGTTCTTAAATTCTTCGGAACCGCCCCTAAAACCTGCCAACACAAATAATGGATTATCTGACGAACTATGCCAAATACATCTTATCTCAGTAGCTTGCGTTTCTTTTTTTATAAGATCCCCATAGGTTTGACTGCCCCAGTCTTTGTATCTTCTTAAACTGTCTGGCAACGTAAAACAATAGAAATGCTCATTCTTTCTTGGTAATGGTCTAGAAGACGGAAATTTCAACAGCATCTCTCCATTTTCCATATATTTGATAAAGATTGCCACGAACATTTCATGTTTATCCAATAGCAAATCTTGTGCAGATGATTCCAACTTGTTTCTGAACTCATCTGTTTGTTTCTTCAATTCGTCTTGAAGAAATTGCCTATGCTTCTGTCTTTCTATAATCATAAAATATCACTTTCGTCTGCTGCAGTAAATTGTTCATTAGAATTGGTGTTATAAAAATTATAGTCATCCAGAGAATTTGCACTGGATAGTATATTTTCGTGAATATGCTCAAATACAAAATGAGTACGTTCAAAAATTTGTATGTCTCTTGCCAATCTGCTAATCATTTCATCCAGTTTTCCATTCTCAATTTCAAAATTGGATGTAGAAATCCTTAATTTTAAGAAATCGTGATTTCCTAATAGCATTTTTCTATCAAAAACCGCAAAAGTCATATGTCCCAGATAAGCCATAAGACGTGAATTCGCTTTCAACAAGTACAGCCATTCGTTAGGATTAATATTCAGAACATTTTTCTTTGATCGGAAACTCTTAACCACAATATGATACTCAACTCCATCTTTCTTAACCCCATTAACAAACGAATACTCTGTCTGAACATTCGATGTGTCATACCCCTTGGCTGTAAGCCAATTAACAGCTTCTTGTTTTGCCATCTCACTTGCAGCAGAGCGTGCCTCCGAATCAAGGTCTTCGTCAATTTCGCCCTCAAACGAGCCAGACAATCTTGATTGATACTGCTCGAAGAATTGGAAGAAGTCGTCTGTCGAGAAGTCTCCAGTGTTCACCAACGAGCGTATTAAGTTGATAATACTGTCTATCTGTTTACCGTTTATGAAGATGTTTAATCCCAATAAAGCAATATCGCCTTCATTATAATTATGAAAGATATAATTGTTGGCTTTTAGCTTGACATGCCATGGAATCTCACCATCATATTGATATATGTGATAATCAGAGAAAGTCATGTATAAATTTTCAGGAGAAACATACTTTGATAATGCAGCTTCATCCTTTTCACAAATATAACTGTCATCATTAATTACACCTTGTAGAAGGAGATATTGATTGTCGTTTATCAAGAGTTCTTTACCACTTAACCAATTGCAAGTTAGGGCCGATGTAATATTGTCTTTATCAGTTGTTGTAAACGGAGTTCCATCTGCCAAGAACTTTCTGACATATACTACATTTGAGTCTTCATTGATAATGCCGAATACATTGCATAGTACAGTTGTCCGTACGTCTGAATCTTTTGTTGTCCTCCATTTTTCAATGACTTCTGGCAATTTCTCATCTTGCAACGAATAGTTCTCTGACACAACATAATGAGCACCAGATAAGCCAAGACTTCTTTTTAAATAGTCTACATCTTCAGAAGAAATAACCATATTTGCTGACGATTTTTCATAAACGACATCAAGCAAATCAAAAGATTCTACTTCTGACAATTTTTCCTTCAAACAATTGAAGTTTGATAACTCCTTAATAATATGGCACTGAATGTTGTTGTTTAAGTATGGTAGAGCCAGATATTTCCCTAAGTCACCATACTTGTCATTAAGAATTGAAGACGGATTTGCAAATGAATAATACTGAAGCATCCAATTCCCGCATAATGCCTTTGCAACGGGTTTGGTTTCTGAATCATATACATTACATACAATGCCAAACTTCTTATTGTAGGCCGCGTATTCCAAAACAAATGCGATTTGAATACCATTCTCAAGAATGACATTTGCTTTATTCAACACCTCAAATACGGAGTCTGCCCTACCTTCATCTACTTCCGAGCCAAATAAGCTGTTTGTAAAAGATAATACAGGAACTAACTCTTCAATCCGTTCCTTCAGCGTATCCACAAGCTTTGCCATATTGTCTTCATTCGGCAAGAGTTTTGATAAGGGGAATGATTTTCCATTCACCTCTATCGTATGCTCTAATTTAATGCTTGACAAGGCTGTCGCGGTAACGCCACATGTGATATGAATGATATTGCGTAGAGTTTCAAACAACTCTGCTTCAGGCTTTTCAATAGAACTTGCAAGAAGTAATGTTTGTACGTTAATGTCACTTTTCTCCTTGAAACTATTTTCATTGAGATTTATTGCTGACAAGTGAGAAATATATAATGTCTTTACTTTACTTATCGAATCTTTATAGATAGGAAGAAGAACTTGTTCATGCTCTTTGACATCTCCAATAACTTCAAGAATCCTAATCAAAAGGTCGTCATCTGTAACTATACCTCTCAATTTTGAATACTTTGCGAATTCGTCAGGCAACAAATATATGCTACTACAATTATCGTTGATAAAATTCTTCAATACCTTATTGCTAGTATATGCAACCACAGAGCCTTTTGGTAGTGCTGTAAAGGTATTGTTGCCATCCTTCGCATCTATTGCATATTTAGTAAAGAGCGTTTCATCATTTGATGAACAATACTGTAGAAGGACTGTTATCTGTTCTTGGCTTAAAATCACACCCGAAAGAATAGTAATATCCTCTAGCCTTTGACTATTACATTCGAATGGTACTTGCTTTACAGCTTTTGAAACCTCTACAGATGGTACACTTTTCCCTGTCAACAATTCTATTACTTTCGTAGCATCATCATTGTTGGAGAGCTTTTCGTTCAAGATAACTTCAGAAAGTAAATGCATTTGCCCTTTAGAGAACACAAATCTTTTTTCAGTAACAGGGAATGCATGAATCTCTTTCACTTGTTCGTGTTCTGCAACGGTGTATGTCGTCGATGCCAGTTTGTACAAAGAGCATGCTTTTTCTTCACTTTCTCCAACTTCTGCAACCAAGGTATCCCATTTCCCTAAAATAATACCTTCGTACTGATCTTTTTCCTTCATCAAATAACGATCGATGACACGAGAGCCTTTGCTGTATTCATCTTCGCTAATAACAAATTGACCTGTGATATTATTATAGAGGGAGCTATCAATATGAGTCAATTGGCATAGTTGGACATTGTTGCCCTGTTGATTACAGAAAATGCTCCAATCAGTCAGGCTGTCATGATCAATATTCCTCTTAGGAGCTGTGAAATGACTGAACAGTTGATATTTCTCCGAAGCAGAAAGAGGACAATCTTTCTTTGATGAAAGGCTCTTTATAATATTAAACACATGAATAGAATAACCAATCATAGCTTCTTCGACTTTGGCGTGGAAAGGATGCTGAGTTTCTTCTTCATCGGTCATTCTTATGCCAAGTTTTTCAACTACATCTTCAATTCCTGCAATAACATTTGATCTTAATATGACCTTATCGGACTTTAGCAATTTCTTAAAGCTCATAAGTCTGTCCATGCATGTATATGCTGGAATATCCTCTATATAATCATTGAGGTTTTTCTTGTTACCTGGCATGTTGGCTATGTGAGCTAATACAAGAGCCCTTGTGCCAGCAGGAAGACTAATCCAAAAACGTAGTAACCTAAATCTATTATTAGGCGCTAGTATCTTTTCAATCAGTTCACCCGTCTGGACATGTTCTATTTCCGTAAAAATAGTTCTGTTATTCAGTGGAGAGATATTGATGTTGTTATGGAGCATCCTTTTCTCTGTGCCAATAAAGCTACAATAAGCATCAGCACCTATTAAGTCTGCAAAACCGGACTCGTCAATGATGGTGTCTTTTTGAGTTACGATGTCCCCCCTGTCATTTAGAATAAAAGCTGTTTCAATGAGTGCTTCTTTATATCCACGGTTAAACTGGGAAGCCAACCTATCTATCTTACCTTCTTCTAATTCTTCTAAAAAAAATGATTGTGGCAACAAGGAAAGATAGTCTGGATGAGTTAAATTTGCAATTGTTGACACCCAAGATGCGATATTCTTTCCTATATTGTAAAATATAAATTCATTCCATGTACTTACGCGTTTGGCTTCTTGCCGGTTAGAAGACAGTTCAAAATCAGCATTGATAAAAAATGGGAATAAATACCTTCTATCTTCCATAGGCAAATACGCATAGAGAGAAGGCGTTTTGTCTGGAATGCAAATCGCATGCCCATCTTCATCGAGCATAAATGCATATGATATCGTCGTTGTATCTGCAGCGATAATTCTTTCTGGTATAGAAGTGATAAGGACTGGTAAATTATCAATTATCTGGTACATATACCATTTCTCACGTCCAGAAATTTCTTTGCATTCTTTGACCATTGGAATATTACAATTCTCAAAAGCTTCGTTCGTTACAGGGACATCGCTGCCCTCGCGTACGATATAAGAAACTTCGTGATCATTATTGGCAAAAGAATTCTTTAATGTCACAATGTTGGATGCAGAGTCAACATGTTTAGCTATACTGAGAATATCCCATTTCTTATCTTCAAATTGTATTCTTAAAGTATTTCTAAGGAACAGCATAAAACGTGGTTTTTGAATTATACCCTTTATGGTGTTCTTGTACTTTTCAGACGTAACTCCCATGTCCAAGGCAATGGCAACATTGCAATTGCGCGAGAATGTCGTTCCTTGCAGTTGATTGGGACATTCTTCGACCCAAAAAGGCAATAGCTGCCATGGAAGATGATCTACCCCCTCAAATTCTTTTTCGTATTCAATATTGTCTTCAAAGAAAATTTCCAACTGTTCTTCTGTATACAGAGGATTTACGTATTTATAGAATGCTCGGAAATCATTAAATAATGATGCACTTTTATCAAATACGAAAAAGAAACCACCAGTTTTTATATAGACTTTCTCTGAATCGGTAAATACACTCTTAAATCCAATACCTTTATACCCCGTTTTTTTACGGTCAAGCCGTTTGGTACTATTGGCAGTAGAAACTATTGATCTAAAATCCTGTCGTGAAAAAGAGAGTCCGTCATGCGTGAATATTAAATAGTTGTCTTTCATTTGGACCATAACTTTCACACCTCTCTTTGAGGATGCATCATCAGCATTCTGGAGCAATTCATAAAACATACGATCTCTATCGGTATACATATCAGCTCCAATTTCTTTTAGATAACTTGCCGATTCACGATTGGATTTTGGGATCTTATTTTCTTTAAAACTTTTCTCTACTAATTCTTTGTATGGGTCTGACACAGGAATGGCGTTTTCCAGTTGTGCAGTGAACATGAATGGGCGATGTTTCTCTTCTCGCTTGCTTTGTTGTGCAGCAGTTAGTCTAAAACTGTAGTATCTCCCATTTTCTAGTCCATAGGCATATTTACTTGGAACAAATGCCATGATATTTGTACCTGTAAAAGAATCAACAAGAAGGGACGTTCTTTCATTCTCACCTATTGCGACAATATTTGTTGCAAAAGCTGCATAAACTTCATTCTCTTTTGTTTCTTCATTTTTTCTATAAGCTAAAGTAACCTTTGCTACAAATTTGTTTTCGCGAATGTTCATTGCAGACAATAATCCTTCCGTGTCTAATGAAAATAGTTCTTTTGGATAAATGTCTTGTTGTTGCCATTTTAAATCAAAATATAGTTTTCCTTTTTCGTAACACAGAAATCTTATTGCCAATTCTTCACCAAGAAACACGACATCTGCAGCGTTTTGAATACTTTCCCATGCTAGATCTTCATTTTTTATATATACTGCAAACTTATTATCATTATGCATGACATGTAGAGTAACACAATCTTTTTCAAGAAAAACCACTTTGCCTTGCACTACTGTTTCATTTGGCACAAGAGTTTCTTTGAACAGATCAAATGGCGTGATTGTCTTCTTCTCTTCATTTGTTGTGGGGTCTATCGATGGAATAGTTAATGTTAATTGTTTTTTTTCAAAATCCTTATAAATCACTTTCACGTCAACCACAGATCCTATTGTAACAAAGTTCTCTGGTGTGTCAGAAAACTCTTTAGGCAAATGGCTTTTATGCACAAGTCCATCAATTTGCCCCAATGTCACGAAAACACCAAAATCTTTGTAATCTTTGATAATCCCCTTATATATATGGTTCTTCTTCACTTCATTAAATGAACTGATTTCGTTACTCTCAAGTGTCTCTTCTGCAACGCTTCTATGAGAAACATATATATTGAAACTTGTTAGTACTTCATTTCTTTGAATACTAACAACTTTTACAACAATGTCTTTATTAAGGTAAACAGAATAATCCTTAACAGGAAACAATTCTGTTTCACTTTTCAACATGATACAGGGATATCCATATATTTTGACTATCAAATACGACTTGCCTATGTACGAAACATTTCCTACCAGAAAATCTTGTACATCATAGGCTTCTTCTATTTTTTTGAAGCCATCCGTTTGGGAGATATTACTCATGGCGTGATAGTTTTTGTTCACATTCTAGCTTTACGAACACACTCGATAATCTCTTGGCAAATCAATGTTGCCTTTTGCTGATCTTCTGGGTTAATTAGGTTCTTCCTGCTATGCATCTCTGGATTCCTAATTTTGTTTGCAATAAAGTGCAAGTTCTTCTCCCAAAATGACAAATTGTGACCAAATATTGGCTCCAAATAATCAGACCAAAATATTCTAAAGAAAAAAGGATAGTCTGTAGGGTATAACTGGTCAATTATATTGCGGGAGGCTCTAGCCCGATATTGCGAAATTTCAGATGACATTTGCTTCTTCCATTTGGAAAATTGTGACCTGTCAAGTCCTGGAAAATCCTCTATTTCGTCTATCCACAATTGAAGATTGTCATCACCATATTCTTCCGTCATAGCATATGAAATGCTTTTTCTTATGGCTCTTTCTGCTTCAGGCCACGTTAGACTAAAAGGATTTTCTCGATATCTTTGCCGAAGAACATTGTCAAAGGTTATACAATAGGGAACGATATAACCATCAGAATCTTCTTTGAATATACCATAACAGTTATATATATAATCTTCTTGATCTTCCGTAACCCCTTCGTTATAGCCACAATAAAGCTTATCAACTTTATCCGCAAGATCATCTTTCTCCATTACATAGAATAAATCTGTGTAATAGCGCAACACTTCCTGGTTGACCTTATATATACTATCTGTTAAATTATGGTTGCTTATGTAATTCTTTAAAACTAGTGCATTAAGATATGGATGTCCACCATGTGTTGCAAACAATTTATCGACATCTTCTTGAGGCATATTATTAATCATATTACATTGGGCAGAATGTTCTTCTTTATTAAAAGGCTTTAGGTAAATATTTTCAAAAGTACCATAAAAATTAGAACCGCCACCTGTATAATGTTCAATATCATATATAGAACGACGTGATGTTGTAACTATAGCAATTTTATTTGAATTTCGATATGATATTTCTCTCAGTAGCTCATACTCGGATTCGCCTAAAACATCTTTGCTATAGTCAAATTCATCAATACAATATATTACTCTGATACCGGAATAGACAATCTCTTCAAAAAAATACAAAATGTTTTGTTCAAATTCAGACCATACGACACTTTGATCTTTGATAATGTCATAGTATTCATCAAGAGAATCCATTAACTCTGTTTCTTGATGCATTTTCAGAAAATGATACACTTCTGAAACCAGTCGAAGAAAAACAGTTCTCTTTTCAGATTTTGATACTTCTTCTGAAGACTTTTTTAGAGTATACCAAACTACTAAGAAATGGTGCTTCGACCAAAGTTCTTCTGCGTTTGCCATAAGTGCATTATGCATCAAGCTGGATTTTCCGACTTTGGGTATTCCAACAATAGCAACATTTCCAAATTCTTCTCCAAACAAACGTTCGGAAATATCTCTCAATTCCATTTGTCTTCCGACAAATGCGTTTCCTTCTACTATCGTTCCTGCAGAAGCGAACGGATTATTATATTCACTCATGATTCAATAACCAACGTTTAAATAAACCGACTTTAATTTTGACTTTATTTGAAAAATCCGTATGACGTTGTAAAACTCCTCGTCTTAGCAGATCATCGATGATATTTTTAACTTTATCTGGGCTAAATACTTTGATTTCATTGATGTCATAATAGTCAATGTTACGTGACTTTACTGCAATGTCTTTTAATACTTTTAAAGAGTCATCCTTGTCAATGATATCAAGTCTAGACTCTCCACAAGAAATTAGGTTGTCAAAATCTTTTCTGCTAATTGAACTCTCATTGCAAATCATCTTCTGAACCAAAGCATTTACGTCACTTAGCTGAATAGGAAGTCTCTTTCTCTGACGAGCGTATTTTACCAGTTCTGAGCATATAATCATTATATAGAAGGGACTGCAAGCAGTTAATTTTATTATTTCATCAACTGCATCTGGGTGAATTCTACTACAATTTTTCTTCTTGTTCCAAATCGGTTCCTCTATCAGTTCACGTGCGGATTTTTCATCTATATATGTCAGCTCTTGAGGGTGCATGCTGGCAAATACATTTTGGAAATCATCCATAAAACGGGGCATCGCATCTTGTCCAGCAAAAACGAAAGAGAATACACGGGATTCTACCAACCCTTTCCAAAATTCCATTATTCTAGGTGAAATCTTTCCTTCTAAAATGTGATAATACAAATATGTAAACTCATCTACAATTAGAACGATTTTATCTTGCTCATAGTGAAGCTTTTCAACTATAATGTCTCTGTAGAAATCGAGATATTCTCTAAAAGTCTGATCAGGATAGGTTTCAAATTCTTGTCGTCTAATTATATGGCATCCGCATTCTTTATAGACGCTTCTATCTACTTCTTTAATGGCGCGACCAATTTCTGAAATAATCGTATAAAAGAGATTTGCCATACTTTCGCTTTCAGATTTAGAGTCCTGGACGATATTGTTGCCCATAGTATAATCTACTGCGAATGCAATGTGTTCCGCTCTCAATCTTTGCGTTATATGATATAGAACGGAGGATTTTCCTGATCTTTTTTGCCCATAAAGTACATATCCCTTGTAATCTTCCAAGACATATTTACATATAGTATCAATAATTTCGTCACGTCCCTTAAACATCGACTTGTCCTTGACTGCATTACTCTTGACATGAGCTATAAATGGGTTTTCAAAATCCTCATAGTCATCCCCTTTATTAATAGCCAGACTGATTTTGTCGTGTTTTGTCCTTTCTACTTTTCTAACATCAAGATATTTGAAGGTGTAATCTATTTCTATGTTTTCAGAATTGAACAGGCTTGACTTAACAGAAAATACTGCATTAACCTTATCCCCGCCTAAAAGCGGTGTATCTAAAGCATAATGCAAGGATAATTTAGACACATCTTTATCATTTATTGTATTAATGGTAAATATGCTATTGATAGCCCTTGAAAAACCACTTTCATTTGATATAGAAATTTGTAATTCAATGTCATCCCCAATTAGATGGGCATCATCAATTGCAGCTATTGTAATTTGAGGTAATGTCTCTGTGTACCTTTTGTCAAGGTTATGTTCCATCATGTCTCTTGCTTTAATAAATAAAGGCATTAATTGCATGGTAGAAACTGGTGATGGCGATTTCTCTATGAAGATAATAGAAGTGTCTATTATAGAAAAAGTGTTTCGACTTATATCCTCACAGTCTTCATATCCAAGATTATTTTTTTCTATATCAATCAAATAATCAGCAACTTCACGTAAAGCAGAAATGTTCCTTAAATCTGTAGTTGACACTTCTTTCGATGATAAAGATAAAGTTTCTAAAATTCTCTTCCCGAATAATGACGAATTTGATTCAAGCAAAATGTTTCCTGCATTTTTTTCGAAGGAAGACAACTGTTCATATCTTTTGTTAGATATGTCTGTAAGAGTATCAATGAACTGCTGAGGTGTTGGATTGTCTATGTCCAATTCGTCTAGAAGCCAAGTTGATTCCTTGTCATACAAAAACCGAATTAATTTTCGAGATAAAAGTGTATTGTCATTAATCATTTGTAACAAGACACAGAATACTTCGTCCTCTTCACGCAAGGAATAATTGTTAAAGATGTCCTCATAACTATTAGCAGGATTATTATATTTAGCTAAGACCTCGCTGCATGGGGCACACAAACTAATTAGTAACAAATAATAGAGATCTTCTCTTTCATAAATAGATATACCTTGTAATAAATAGACTCTTGCAGAATTTTCATTACCGTCATTAAAGAAATTCCTTGCTCGAGCTTTACAATAGTCGGCCAAAGCCATTCTGACTGGTGAACTTGATCCTGATTCACCCCTTTCTTCTAATAGTTGAATCTTTGCTAAATAGTATGCTGGCAAATCTGGTGAGTTTTTTAATTCACCGATTCTTTCATTCACAAACTTCCACTTTTCTTCAATTGTCTTATCTGTGACATAAGCAAGAACTTCGTTTGTTGTATTATTTGCCTCATATCGAAGCATGGGAGATGGTATATCCCCGTCTGAGAAAATTGCCTTATGTTTCTTCTTCTTGACAATTTCAATTTTATGGAGAATTTTACCTCTTTCCTTCTTACTTCTCAAATCATCTCCAGAATATAATGCCAAGGCTTTTTGCATTATTTCTATTGCCTTTTGATCATGACCTGTTGTGTGATAGAATGTGAAGAGCATGTTATAAACTTTCATCTTGTCTTTGAGATTTGGCAAGTATTTCTCAAGTAATGCTATCGCTTCAGGAACCTTTTTCCATTCTTGATACATCATCGCCAAATCTCGCACAGATGAATCCAGTTCATACCCCCTACGGATAATCTCTAAAAAACCTTTTTCAGCTTCTTCAAAACTTTTAATCAGTCTTTTTCGTCTTGTTGTTGCCAATAATTCTTGACTTGGTGTGTCTTCAGAAAAGTGAATAGTGTTATCATCTAAATATCCCAAGCCTTCGAGATAATTTTGTAGGGCAATTGCTACATCACGTCTGCCAGAGTCCATTAGATTTGCTACTTTAGCTCTGAATTCCCCTAAAGAGCCTGGTTTAGTTACAAAAGTTGCCGTTTGCCATTTCCCTATTTTTTTGTATACACACACAACAGGTATTGGTAGGCTTGATTTGACCCACCACTGATATTTCTTTAATTCTTCGATTAAGGATTCCTCAACTATGGCGTCGTCTTTAAACCGTATTTCTGTATTTTTGCTATCAGATGCTAATCCATTATGATATTGGATGTAATATTTATTTATCTCGCTAGTTGCAGGAATATAAGTTTCATCAATTTGATTATGCTCGGACTGCACATTGGCATCGCCTTTGGAATCTGCACCAGTTAAAGATAAAAGACCATTTTCCATAATATCTGCAACGATAGCCTTTACACCTACTCGTCTAATCTTAATCCCTAATTTTTCGGATATTAATGAATCCGCAAATCTGATACGATCGTTTTCAGACATTTCTGACATGCTTGAAATGTGAGTAGCCAATAATGTGTAAATAGATGTTTTTTGTTCTGTTGTCAACTCATTTAACTTGGTCCTTGTTGAAACTATCGGTGTCTCAGAATCATAATGATGTGAGAGATCCCTTATTAATTGCTTAATTACTTTTTTATGAGAAGCAACCGGATTGCCGTATTCTTTAGTAAGAAGAAATAGTACAGAACTAAGAATTGGTGTTCTCGGTTTGGGCTTGGTGTTAAGTGCACGTGTGAACCTTTCGTGCATCTCGCCATAACTCATCTCTGTCAAACTTACATATGAGATATTGTCTTTAGAAGGTGAACAGAAAACTCTTTTCCCAATAGCAGCATTTTCACGACTGTAACCAACGAAACTTGATTTAACACATGTAATTGTTTCTCCGTCATCTGTTAAAACCTCCACCCCATTAGGAGACATGCCTGTAACAACGGCATTTGTAGGTATACTTGTCTCATTGGAAATTGCGCATTTCTCATAAATGTCATCTAAAGTCGTGACGATTTCATTTGTAATTCTATGAATCTCATCTGTTTCTTGTGATAAATCATTTTCAGAGTTTCCAGAATCAGAAATGGTTTCGCTTTTCTTTTTACATGAAGAAATGTTATCAATAGCAATAATGATGGGATTACCCAAACTGTCTTCAATAACTAGCACAGAATCTGAGAAATCAACGATTTTGCCAGTTGTTGTAACATTTGGACTTGCTACTTCAACTTCGTCACCTAGATTGAAATATTTCTTTATAGTTATACTATCCATAAAAATCATTTTTATTTCATTTGAGGCTTTTACTCATTACGTAGTACTTGTGCATCTGTTGTTCATTTACAAGTTATAATACACACTTAAAGATTCCCACTGTTCGATACTCCGTTTCGCTATCAAGTTCTATCGTGTCATACTCTTTGTTCAACGGGATCAGTTCTATCATCTCGTGCTCCCGAGTGCCGTCTTCATAATACTTCCACACACTATGATATTTCTTGATGGTAAAACTACAATCGTAATCGGTGTCTTTCCCCTTGCATCGAGTAAGAACAATGTTCCCCTCTCGTGAACCAGCATTATTGGTGCCATACAGTTCAAAAACGCAGAGGTCTCCATCATGAATCTTATCCAACATGGAATCTCCCTTGGCATGTACAACTATCATATTTCGATTAGCCCTGAAACCAGCTTCTGAAATATCTACCCATCCTTCTGCATCTTCCTCAGGGATCATATTATAATCATCAAAGGAACCACACGCAGCTCGAACTGAATAAACAGGAAGGAACTGAATATACTTTTGTTCCTGTGGTACATCCTCTGGATTCAAAAGGACTATCGTTGCTGAAGAATCCTGAGGTTCTTCGTCTTCTGTTACAGGATCTATCTCAAAACCTCCTTGCAAGATGAACTTCCGCAGCAATTCGTCAATCTTTACCATCACCTTTCGCATCGGGAGGGTTTCTCCTTCTTTTTTATCGAAGTAGGCTTTGGCTTTCTCTAAGTCCATAGAATCTTTTATAGGCTTCAATAGAGCGTTAGTGATATCCGACTCAGAAAAAACATTCCTCATCGCATCGCGCAGCAGTTCTGCATCTAAACCGAGAGCATCTGCAAAACGCTGTGTGCGATTGTCACGTGCTCGGGTCTGGTATTCTACAATATAGTCATGGAAGGATTTTCCCTCTTCTAATTGTATATCACCATTCATGAAGTCCGTCAAGAACACATTGGCATAAGTCTGTTCTTCTTGAGAGAGTGTGGCAAACGATTTGTGCAAACTATTAAGAAGCTTTTGCTGTTCTTCTGTTGGTGCATTTGCTTGTAATGAACGTACATACTTTGTAAAGTTGGCGTTCATGTAGTCTGTATTTATTTTACCTGTGGCTAATTCTGATATCTGAGTGTCGATATCATACTGAATACCGTCATCTCCGCCTCCGCCACCACCTGTTGACAGTTCATGATAACGTTGCAGAAGAATGTTATAAGTTTCCTCATCTATCTGCACTTCTATTGTGCTACCATCAGGCATTGTGGGATTGAGATTGTTCCATGTGAATCCCTGTAGACGAGAAGCATACAAGAATTTGTTTAATTCTTGAAAATGTTTTGCAAACATTGCCTTATCTGCCTGTTCTTCTGGCAAATGTTCAAAGTTCTCAATGCCACAATCATCAAATAAGTCACGAATCTCAACGAATTTCTGATTTAATCTATGCAAATTATCTGGTAGTTTCAGCACAAAGAGATCGTATGGTTTATCTCCAGAATAGAGTTTGAAAGCGTCCTTCACATTGCGTCTCATCGAGTGTGGGTAACGATAATATCGGATGATACCATTCTGCTTGTCTATTCCATTCAGTCGGTTTGTGCGTGAAAAAGCCTGAATCAGATGCTCATTCCGGAGTTCTTTATCTAAATAAAGCGTATTTACCCACTTTGAATCATAACCTGTCAACATCTGCCATACTACGACAAGAATGTTCAACTGCATCTCTGGTTCAAGATTTAAATATGGCTTTTTGTGAGCTAATCTTTGAGCCAAATTTTTCTTAAAACTCTTGTGCTGAGCCAATTTGTATTCTACTCCGAAATTCTGCTTGTAATCCTTAAAGATTTCGACAAGTGCCAGTTCTTTCTCTGCCTGTGTGAGTTTGCGCCCATTTCCATCCTCATCTTCGTCACCGCTGAAAGTCCCTGGATCAAATAGACATGTCACTTTCAAGTGTGGCATCTCTTCTTTTAACAAGTGGTAATAATCCACCGCTTCTGCAATGCTGGATGTGGCCAAAATAGCATGGTATTTATTACCGAGACTGTTATGCATCCAACGTCTCTTAATATCCGACACCACTGCACGACGATGCTTGTCTGTATCATAGTTGATAGCATCGAATTCATCCTCTATTCCTTTATGGTATTTACCTCTGTCGTCTTTATAGCCAGCCATCGGCACATCGTTCATGTATTTCAGATAGGCCTTCTTAGTCCGTTCATTGGCAAATGCCTCTGTTTCCGATGATACATTAGTTTTGTCGAAAGCAATAGCTTGGCGTACATCAAACTCAGGATAAGTCTCTACCATATAGGGGTCGAAACCCAACACGTTGTGATCACGTATGCCATCGGCAATGCTGTAACGGTGCAGCAATTTACCGAAGATATCTGCAGTTGTCATTCCACCGTGACTATTCTCATCGCGTATTGGTGTACCGGAGAATCCAAAGAAGATGGCGTGGTCGAGCGTCTGTTTGATGTTGATAAGCATGTCACCGAATGTACTACGATGGCACTCGTCTACGATGATGACGATATGCTTGGAGTTAATTTTATCTATATCAACTTTCTTTGTATTGTCGCGACGTATTCGGCTAAGCTTCTGTATAGAGGTGACGATGAGAATCTCACCGTTTTCCTCAGGTGACTTCAACTTGCCAATAAGCGAATCGGTGTCCTCTGTATCGTGAATATCAATTGTAGCATCGGTAAAATTAGCGTATTCCTCACTTGATTGTAGACCAAGTTCTATACGGTCAACAAGAAATACCACCTTATCTGCCAACTGGCGCTTTGCGATTAGTTGTGCAGCCTTGAAACTTGTGAGCGTTTTACCGCTACCAGTAGTATGTTCTATGAAACCACCATAAATGTCGTTTCCATCCCAATGCATTTGGTTGACGAGTTCCACCTTTTTCGCTATTCTGTCGGCAGCATAGTATTGGTATGAACGCAGCACTTTCAATGTGTTGTCGCCTTTGTCAGCTACAGTATAATAACCTATCAGCTGGTGAGCCATCGGTATAGAAAGAAAGGTTTCAGCGATATACTTCCAATGTGTCTGAGGATTATTGTCGGCATCTGCCCATTTGAAGATATAGTCCTTATTGAACTTGACGCCCATACCTGGATTGGCAAGGTAACACATATCTTCGGGCTTCATTGCTACAAAGATTTGAACGAGTGAGAAAAGACCCTTGCTATAGATGCGCAAGTCGCTGTAGGTCTGCAACTGTTCTACTGCTGTATGTAGATTAACCTTCGAACTTTTCAGTTCAACATGAATTACCGGCAATCCATTAATGAGGAGCATTACGTCGCCCCTTCTGTCTCGCATAATGGGGTCTGCTGTAGGGAACTTCGGTTGACGAGCTATCTGGTATTTCGACCTACCACGGGCTATTTCATTACGATCAAAGATGTAAAGCGTAACAGTCTTTCCTAGCATTTCCTTATGCTCAGGGTTGTCACGCACTATCATCAATTCACCATTTGTAATCAACTCGTTTTTCTGCAATGGAGTGACGGCATTGTTAATCTGCTCCATAAGTTGGTCGATTTCACTTTTGGTCAGCGGATAGTCACTCAAACGTTCCGGCTTGCGGTTGTTATTAAAAACAATGTTTGCCCAATTCTTTATCAAATCATCTTCTGAAGGATTGATAAAGACGTCATCTACCCAGCCTTTTTCCTTTACCAGCAGATTAACCAAATCTTTTTCAAACGGAAGTTCATGTTCGTATTCGTACATAGCAGAATTAATCTTGAACGTTGACTAACATCTTTTCAAGGAATGACTTTTTCAGCGAGCGCAACTTACCGAGTTTTTGCTCCTGAGCAGAAATCAGGGTGTCGAGGAGAGAAAAGAAAGAGGCAATTTTTTGTTGTTCATCCTTCGATGGATAACTAAATAGTAGTTCAAAGAAGTCATCAACACTTATACTACGTCCATCTCTAATACCGTATGTCACTAATTCAAGTCGTTTAATAAACTTCGGTGACGTGAAAACGTATTTCCAGTAATAGTCATCATGCTTTTGAAGGTCTCTTAAATACAATATCGTATATGCTGGCGATGTGATGCCCTCTATTGCAGAATGAGCAAAACCTCCTTGGAAAGAACGAAGATGAATTACAAAACGACCAGGTAATACCCGTTTGTAAGACGCAATGTTCTGCTTGCTATATTGCATGTTAATTCCAATGTTGTCACGTTTTACCATTCCTAGTTCTTGAGATGCAGATAAAACGGGTAATTCTGGATATCCTTTATCAGCTTCTTTACCAAAGATTTCTACTATTTGTTTTGTCTCCCATTCCTTTTCAAAACCCTTGAACCTAACTTGCGGAATAGTTTCACCTTCTTTAGGGAACATCTTTTCAAGCAAGGCTGTCTTCATGATGTCTGGCACTCCTGTTGAAAGAGTGTTTTTTAATTCATTACATGCTTGCATATCAAATTCAGCTCCAGTCAGTTCATCGAGCATAGCTGATAATTCGCGACTTGCGTTAACTATATTCTGTTCTACTTCTGTCAGACCTATCTCATATTTGACTGCAAGATTTGACACTTTGGCTGTCAATTCATCAATAATAGACTGAGGGATATAAAGCAGGTTCTCATGAAGTGGGCGCACCCATTTCTCATGAAGCAGCATTAGGACCTGAGCATCAGTCAAATTCTCAATGGTAGTTTTAGTTTCCTCATGCAAGTCTTTCTCTCTAACAGAGATTTCTTTCTTCAAATTCTTTACCTGTTCTGTTTTTGAAACAACCTGAAGCAATATCCATTCAATACTATTCTCAGGGAATGGATATCCAAAGCGAATTTCATTCATTCGTTGCTGAATGTTCTTTTTGGAATAGGTTCCATCCTTCGAAGGTTCTATAGACACCCAATCTACAGCGGAGTTGGCGGTGATAAATGCCAACTTTTCTTGTTTCTTGGCCTTGCCTTCTAACAGGACAATATATTTGTTCAGAATATCAAGTTCTTCTGATTCAATAGCGTTGAGAGCTTCGCAGAGACCTTCATTCACTTTACTTATATCAAACTCCGTGTTGTCATCGTTAAGATAAGTTTCTTTATCCTCTTCCGTCATTTCCTGTATCAAGTCGGCAAATGAAGCGATAGTACAATCCAATTCTTCTCTTTTTTGCATTAAAGTGTCGTATTCATCTTTCAGAAGATTTTTTTGTACAAGCTCGAATGGGAAAATATGGCCTTTCCAGCCATTTTGAATCTCTTTGTCTTCTTCCTCCTCTTTGTTAGACTTCTTAATCACCATATTAGGGTCAACTAGCCTGGCAGCTTGAAATCCTTCAGTTTGCAGCATTTCGAGGTCGGTATAGATACCTGTCCATTGGTTGTCAAGAAGCTGATAGGCATCATATCTGTCAACAAGTGGACAACCATTAAAACGGTTATATAAATCCTCTGCAAGAATACTTTCTTCTTGATGAATGTCCAGATCAAGCATTTTGTCAATAATGCAGCGGTCGAGATACTCAGGCAACGATTTAAGACTATCCTGTATCAACGTTTCCCATTTTGCGACATCAGTATTCTCCCACATGCTTCGATTCACGTCTTCAGTAGTAAGACAAGAACAAGGTGTTCCATTCTTAGGGGTAAACAAGTCCGTACGAAGTGAAGGAAAAGTTTGCCAGTATTTGTTTAACATATCAATCTCATGATTGGGTATGCCGCCATACATAGTTCCGTAGGCATCCCAGGTTTCAAGAGCATCAGAAGAATCTATATAACGTGGGAAGTTGAGGTTATAATCGTTATCTTCACGAATAGAATTGCGACTTACCAAACATGAGAATTTCGGTGTTACAGTACGATTGATGACAGTGTCGGCTATGCGGCGAATGTCAGAGGCTGTAAGCTTGTTCTTCTTTCCATCTTTCACAGACAATCTAGAGGCATCAACAAAAAGAACATCAGTAGTAGGGCGATTGCGCTTCAACACCATGATAAGTGTTGCAATACCTGTTCCGAAGAATATATCTGCGGGTAAGCCAATTATTGCATCAATATTGTTATTGTCAATCAGATTTTTTCGTATATTATAGTCTTCACCCGGACGGAACAAAACTCCGTGAGGTAGTACAATAGTTACAATACCATCATCTTCAATATGACATAAATCGTGCAAAAGGAAAGCATAATCGGCTTTACCACGAGGTGCCAAGCCGTATTCCTTGAAGCGGGGGTCTTCTTTTTTGCCTTTAGGATTCCAACTCTGTGAATAAGGAGGGTTACTAACCACGGCATCAACTGTCTGTTTGGAATAACTGCCTTCAATAATCTTTCCTTCTTCATTTTCATTGAAGAAAGGCCAGTCGTCTTCTAATGTGTCACCGCAACGAACAATGATATTGTCTGCGTCAATGCCACGCATAACAAGATTCATTCGTGTCAGGTTATACGTATTTTTTTTCAACTCTTGAGCATAATACGTTACCTGGGATTTGTCTTTTTTATATTTAGCAACAGCCTTGCCGATATTGATTAGCAAAGAGCCAGAACCACTCGTTGGATCATATATTGAGATTTTCTCACGATCTTTCAGGTGGTCGGCAACAATCTCTGCCATAAGTGTAGCTACTTCGTGAGGAGTATAGAACTCACCGGCTTTTTTCCCTGCGTTGGCTGCAAAGTTCTCAATCAGATACTCATAAATGAAGCCCAATACGTCATAGTCTTGGCTACCATCAGTTGGTATATCCTTAATTAATCGAATTAGCTTTGTGATAGCTTTGGTTCGGTCTGCAGGAGTACCACCTAAGTTGGTAATTCCTTCAGCAAGAGTTTTGAAAATATCTTTGAAAACTCGCCGTTTGTTAGGTTCAGAGCTGATGTGGGTGGTAAAAGCATTTAATGCATCAGTCACATTCGAGACGCTGAAATCCACACCTATACTAAGCCATGTGGAGAACAAATTGTCATAGGAGATAAAGTATCCAAGGTTGTCCTGACAGTAGCGCACGGTTTCCTTATCTTTATCGTTGAGGTCATTCTTGATGTCCTCATCCGACCAATACGCCTTCTCCTGCAGGTGCCGGACCTCATTATCAGAGAGAAACTTATAGAAGATAAAGCCCAGAATGTAATCCTTATACTCATTGGCCTCTATCTTCGATCGCATCTTATTTGCAGATGCCCATATCTTTGCTGCTAATTGTTGCTTATTCATTGTGTAAACTGCTCGTTCTTATTGTTTAAATCTCGGGAATCGGAGTTGTTCGTACAAGATCGTTAATTTCACATTTCAGGCAACGTGAAATCTCAATCAGGTTTTCAAGGCTAGGCTGGGTGGTATTTGTAACCCACTTGGAAATTGTGGCAGGATCTTTGCCTAATCTCTCTGCAAGATCCTTGTTGCTCATCATCCGCTCTGCAAGCATCACCTTGATTCGATTCAGTGGTTTATTCTCCATACGTTATACCTTAATATATATAGTTTGCGACAAAGTTAGTGATTTTTTTGCTAATTCAACACGATTATCACAAAAAAATCGCCATTATCATTAAAATAATGGCGATTTTGTCAATTTTGAGAACTGTTAAATGCCAAGTCCTCTTTTTTTCGTTCCATCCCAATTTGTTAGTTCGTCAGCATTACCATTGCTGCCACCAACGGACTGTCCACCTGTAGATAGTCGCATTTCAGATGCCAATTGACCTATACGTGTCACAGCCAGATCCCACTGATACCGACTAATGCCGCCGACAACGGATTCCGCTATGTCTGTAATGCGGATTGCAGCCCTCTTGCGGTAGGATTCGTCGTGAGGATCAAGATTATCAAGATGACATTGGGCGATGATACCCTGGCCAATTGTCTGCTCTACATCATGGCTAAAGATGGATGCTGTACTGTGTGCCCAATCTGCCAAAGCTTGGGCGGCTTTCTTGACAATCGCATGGAGACTGTTCCAATGCTTATATGCCTCTGATGCTCCAGACATAGAAATGAATCGTTCAAGGTCTGAGAGTCGGCTTTCTGCATCATTGGCTCTCTTCTCTTCACGGTCACCTCTAGCGGTCTGTTCCCGTGCTTTCTGTTCTGCTGCATCGGCTCTACTCTTCTCACGGGCAACGGCTTTTTCATCGAGTTCAGATATACGTTGTCTCAAAGCCATGTTTTCCCTATCAGTCTTAGCAGCTAAAGCAATCTTCTGTTTGACATCGAGGTACATCTTCTTGCCAACATCATTGATTTTCTTCTTGTGCAGTTTGGAAACACTGAGCAACTGGTTCTGAAGGGTGGTTACAATCTCTTTGGCCCTGGCATTCCGTTCCTTCTGCCATTCCTCACGGTTAAACATGGGAATGGGTGTCTTGATTTCTCGGTCAAGTCGCGCCAATGTCATGTCGATAAGGTCTTTAACGGTCAACGATTCATTTGAACCTTGGAATGAGAATGTCATATCTGCAAATGGTACCGCTTCCAGTTCTTCTTCTGGAACACTGGTCGCAGAAAGCAATTCGTCGATAGCCATCTGAAGTTTGCTTAGTTTGTCGTTACTTGCATCAATGGCTTTCTGAATCTGCTTTGATTCCGCTTTCTTGCGTTCGGTGAATTCAGCAGCCTCCTTGGCACGTATGGCTTCTTGTTCTGCTTTAAAGGTATGAGCATCGCGCCATTTCTTATCGCTTTTCTTTCCACGCTCCATTTTGAGAGTGTTGGCCAGCATGTCCTGAAGTTCCGACATATCATGGCGATTGAGATTGATACATTGACCAGTCTCATGGTCAGTCCAATCGAAGATGTAATGAGCATGGTAGTTCCACAAAAAGATTGTCGAACCTTCTGGGCAGGCGGTATACTTCCATTGCTGATGATCCTTTTCAGTTACCAGATGCTCATGTCCTTCGTCAAGATGGGCATAGATGGCTTTGGTCTTGATACCCCAACGCTGTTCAATCTGATCAGCAAGTGACTTCATCTGCGCCATTGACGTAGCATCAGTGATGACAGCTACCCCTTCACGGATAGGCTCAGAGTTCTTCGGCATCTTCTTGGGCTTTGACAAGTCCGGTTCCCATGCTGGAACAACTTTTTGGATTCCGGTGTTTGGGTCAACGATTGGGTTACCCGTCTTTTTGTCATAGGCTGGGATTGTCAATTGTTTTCCATCTTTGCCAAGTTTTGCCTTGCGACAGAAATGTTTAGCCGAGTAGCGTTCTTTGGCCTTGCGGATCTCATCGGCTACC
>ERZ842401.2465-NODE-2465-length-24735-cov-15.222893_pt1 | contig 24735 bp, 20 predicted proteins | sample MGYA00521270_ERZ842401 | MGnify/ENA primary metagenome ERZ842401 (study PRJEB31892, sample SAMEA3878208) | bioreactor metagenome | biome: Moose rumen | place: Sweden | collected 2011-10 | study: EMG produced TPA metagenomics assembly of the PRJEB12797 data set... | reverse complement strand
TGTTGGGTGTTGGGTGTTGGGTGATGGGTGTTGGGTGTTGGGTGTTGGGTGATGGGTGTTGGGTGTTGGGTGTTGGGTGATGGCAGTAGGCTCTTCCTCGAAATCACCTTTCACGTACACCTGATAGCCCTTTGCACTGAGATGCAGGTTGTGGGTGGCATTTAGGCGCACCTGTTTGTGGCTCACTTCCTGCCCAATGGTCTCGCTGTCGAGCCAGAGCGTATAGTCGCCCGCAGGCAATCCGGTGAGCAGGGCGTTGGTCTCCGTCTGAGCGAAGTTGAGCACCACCAGCACCTCGCTGTCGCCCAGAATGCGCCGATAGGCCAGCACGTTCTGGTTGTTGTTCACCGTCACCCATTCCAGCGCTCCGTTCTCCCCCTGGCCGTTGGCGTCTTTCAGCGCCTCAGTGCCGTGCTTCAGGGCGCAGAGCGTGCGCAGCGTGTTGCGCATCTTGCTGTCGGTGGTGGTCCAGTTGATTTTCGTATCAGCGAAGTAGTTCAGAATCTGGTTGCCGCCCGTCTCCTGTCCGTTGTAGATAAGAGGCATGCCATGCACGGTGAAGGCCAGCACGGTGAGCAGGTAGCGGTTGGCCCCATACATCTGGGTGAGCGTCTTGCCCCCGTCGTTGAAGTTCTGGTCGTGGTTGGTCAGGTAGAGCATGCGCCCGAACGTCTTGTCGGCCGACTGTTCCTTGAGCGTGTTCACATAGATTTTCAGCGGGTTGGCCAAGGTTCCGTTGGCCCCGTAGTTGGCCATGCGGCTCTGAAACTGCCAGGCATAGTCGTAGTCGAACCCCACGTTGCACAGTCGGCTGTTGTTGTTGTCCGTCAGGTCGGTCTCGCCGAGGAAGGTCAGGGAGGGTTGGGGGGCGCTGTCATCCAGCGATTTACTCAACCTTGTGGCGGCTTCTTTGTGGGCTTTCACCTCGGGAATGGCCTGCTGCCAGTAGGAGGCAGGGATGCCGTTGCTCGAGATGTAGTCGCAGCGATAGCCATCCACGTCGGCTTCGTCTATCCAGAACTTCAGGCATTCAGTCATTTCCTGTGCCAGTTCGGCGTTGCCGTAGTTCAGCTGGTAGACGTCGCCATAGTTGTTGGGGTGAACCATCTGTCCGTTCTGCTTGGTATAGTATTCCGGATGCTCCGTCACCCAGTCGGCATTGGTGGCCGTATGGTTGGGCACCCAGTCGAGCCATACCTGCATGTGCAGCTCATGGGCCCGCTCAACGAACGCCTGCAGGTCGGCAATGCTCCCGTATTTGGGGTTGGTCTTTCGGAAATTGGTGGCTGCGTAGGGGCTTCCCGAAGTCCCTCGGGGGTAGATGGGCATGAGCCACACCACGTCGATGCCCAGCTTCTTGAGCTCTTCCAGCTGGTCGGCAGCTGCCGCAAACGTTCCCTGCTGGGTAAACATGCCCACATTCATTTCGTAGACCACCCAGTGGCCCGCGCCGTGCTGCCGCTGGTTGATGGTTTCCACAAAGTCGTCGGCCAAGGCATTGCCGCCAACCAGCGTCAGCAGCAATGCCATCATCATTTTTCGGATGTTCATCATTGGTTGTTGCTATTGTTGTTGCTATTTCTTAGGAATGTGCAAAAAATAAGTTGGTACAATGTAGGAGGTCACGTGTCCTCACGTGACACCAGTGCCGGGTGCGACGTGAGGACACGTCGCCTCCTACTCAGCCAAGAACAAAACGTACCAACTTATTTTTTTACGACTACTTAACGGTGGGAAGATGGATTGTAATCATTCAGTAAGTGTAGTTAATTAATGTTATCCACTGAACGTATATCCGAGAAAAGATGTATCTTTGCATCACCTAACACCCATCACCTAACACCAAAAAGAGATATGAAGAAGATACTTTTCTTGATAACCGTTTTAACCTTGACAATGCCTATGCGACTGTTTGCTGATAGTTATGATAAGCTCTGGAAGCAGGTGGAAGACCTGCAGGAGCAGGATCTGCCCAAGTCGAGCATGGAAGTGCTCACGAAGATTATCCATAAGGCAGAGCGCGAGAAGAAGTACGGACATCTGCTGAAGGCACAGCTGATGAATGCTTCGCTGATGGTGGAGGTGGCTCCCGACTCGTTGGCGCCTGCCGTGAGGATGCTCCTGCAGCAAGCCAGCGATGCAGAAACCCGCGAACCCGTGCTGGCTGCCGTTTACAACAGCGTGCTGGCAGAGATTGTGGCCAATCATTACGACGAAGAAGGCGAGCCCTTCGGACGCAGTAAAGACTACTACGAGAAGTCGATGCGCCAGCCGGACCTGCTGGCCAAGCATCGGTCGTCGGAGCTGACGCCGATGATGGAGAAGGGAGTTGACAGCCGCATCTTTAACAACGACTTGCTCCATGTGTTGGGTTATCGGGCTGGCGATTTCCAGACCATGCACGACTACTACGACCAGGCGGGCAATCGACGTGCTGCGATGCTCACCGCCCTGGAACTGGTGAAGCAGTCGGAATATAGCAATGCCTCGACGATGAAAACCGGCAAACCCTACGTAGACCAGTTGGACTCGCTCATCCAGTGCTACGGCGACCTCTCGGAATGTGGCGAGGTGGCCATCTGCCGCTATCAGTTCATGGCCAGCTGCTATGACGTGAAGGCAGAGGAAGAAGTGGCCTACATCGACTGGGCACTCGGTAAATGGCCGAAATGGAAGCATATCAACGAGTTGCGCAACCGTAGGCTGGACCTCACCCGCCCCGGATTCTCTGTGAATATCCCGAAGAAGGTGATGCCTACGGGCAAAAGCGTGGAGTTCGCTGCGTCGTCGATTCGCAATATCCAGAAGCTCACCATGCGTATTCAGCAGGTAGACCTGATGGGCAATCACAAGCTGTCGTTGAGCGAAAACCTGAAAGAGATTCGCGAGAAAGTCATCGCAGGAACGCTGCAGGAGCAAACCAAGACCTATGTCGGCATGAAAGAGTGGGAAGTGGAGAAAGATACGTTCCTTTTAGAGCCACTCAAGCATGGTATCTACCTCGTGGAGTTCTCTACCGACAACGATGAGGTGGCGGCCAAGCGCGAACTGCTCTATGTGAGCGACCTCTACGTGGTGGTGGAAGACCTGCCCGACAACAAACTTCGCATAGCCGTACTTGACGTGACCACAGGACAGCCCGTCAAAAATGCGATGATCTACGTGAAGTCTGACACCGACTACCGCAAGAATTTCCGCGAAACAACGCTTACGTGCGACGAGAATGGTGAGGTCGTAGCATCTTATGACAAGAATTGGCGTTATGTCTACTTCTATCCCTATACCTCCGACGATCAGTGTTTCCAGACGCAGCGCATATACTCTTCGATGTATAACTATCGCGCCCAGCGCGATAATAGCGAGCATATCCGACTCTATACCGACCGCTCAATTTATCGTCCGGGACAGACGGTGCACGTATCGCTGGTGGATTATCAGGTGAACGACTATTGGACGGCCTCGGCCAATGGCGATCAGGAAATAGAACTGGTGCTTCGCAACGCCAACTACCAGGAGGTGGGAACACAGCGACTGAGGACCAACCAGTTTGGTGTAGGGGCAGCTGACTTCGTGCTTCCCAACGACGGGCTGACCGGATCGTTCACCATCAGTACCAAAAACCGCCAGGGAAGTGTATCGTTCCATGTGGAAGAATACAAGCGCCCGACGTTCCAACTCGACTTTGAGGCGGTGGAAGGAGCCTACAAGGAGGGCGATACCGTGCAGGTGACGGGCTTGGCCAAGAGCTTTGCCGGAGTGCCTGTGCAGGGAGCAAAGGTGAAGTATAAGGTGGTCAGGCGCGAAGCCTGGTGGTGCTGGTGGATGCGTTTCAGAAAAGACGTGGAACTGGCATCAGGTGAACTCGTCACCGATGACGACGGACGCTACGTAGTGGATGTGCCGATGGTGCTGCCCGTATGGGAAGATACTTCGGGCATGAGCGAAGATGAGTTCTATCAGACGAGCCGATTCTACCATTTCTTCGTGGAAGCAGAGGTCACAGACCAGGCCGGCGAGTCGCATTCGGGCAACACTTACGTGCCCTTAGGCAGCAAACCGAAGGCCTTCCATGTGGAAATGCCCCGGAAGAGCGAGCGTGTGAAGATGCCCGACATCACCTTCTCGCTGCTCAATGCTTCTGGTAAGCCTTTGGAAGGTGAGGTGAGCTACACCATCGATGGGGAGAATGCGCGAGTGGTGCAGGCCAATACACCTATCAATATGAACGCGCGCGAGATACTTCCCGGCAGTCATACGCTCGAAGCGGAGTGCGAAGGCATGAAGCAGAAGTGCGAATTCGTGCTCTTTGATGCCAACGATGAAACGCCCTGCTATGAAACCGACGACTGGTTCTATCAGACGGAGAGCATCTTCCCGCGCGATGGGAAGCCCGTCACCGTGATGGTAGGCTCGAGTGCCCCTGATGTGCATATCCTGTATAACATCTTCTCGGGTAACCAAGTTCTTGAAAGCGGATGCATCGACAAGAATCAGAAGTTAGACATCCGACAGTTTGCCTATCAGGACGACTATGGAAGCGGCTTGCGGTTGACTTATGCCTGGGTGAAGAACGGCAGGTTCTATTCGCATTCCACCACCATAGAGCGCCCCATGCCCGACAAACGGCTCAACATCAAGTGGACAACCTTCCGCGACCGACTGACACCTGGACAGCAAGAGGAATGGACGCTGCAGGTTACCCATCCCGACGGCACTCCTGCAACGGCTCAGCTGATGACCGCGATGTACGACAAGAGCCTCGACGAGATCTATTCGCACAGCTGGGGATTCAGTTTGCCGCTCACCCAATGGTTGCCTGACACCTATTGGAGCGCGGAACAGCTATCCGGAGCATGGCTCTCGTCGAGCAAGAAACTGAAATATTTTGATTCTGAAGACTTGCAGCTGACCACCTTCTCCGACGATTTCTCTTCGCTCTTCTATCACTACCACCGCTATGGGAGGTCGATACTGGGAGGTGGAAGGGGAGTCATGCTCGCCAAGTCGATGGCTATGGTAGAGGATAGGGCGCCTATGGCCATGATGGCCAATGATGCCGCAGGCTATTCAGCCGACGAGATGGAGATGAGCGAGGTGGAAGAGGCTCCACAGACGGCTTCGCAGCAGCCCGAAGAGCCGATGAAAGACGTGACGGTGCGTGAGAATCTGAACGAAACGGCGTTCTTCTATCCCTCGCTGCTGACCGACAAGAAGGGTCAGGTGAAGGTGAAGTTCACGTTGCCCGAGAGTCTGACCACCTGGAAATTTATGGGCATGGCCAACGATGTGGATATGAACTACGGCTTGATAACGGCCCTGAGCGTGGCGCAAAAGGATGTGATGGTGCAGCCCAATATGCCTCGCTTCCTGCGTGTCGGCGACAAGGCCACTATCACCACGAGGATTATCAATACCATAGAGCGCGATGTCAAGGGACAAGTGGCCATCGTGCTGATCAATCCCGACGACGACAAGACCGTTTGGCAACAGACACAGAACTTTGATGTGGCTGCCGGCAAGACCATCAACGCCGCGTTCAACTATCAACCTACAGGCGACTATCCGCTGCTCATCTGCAAGATTGTGGCCTCGGGCGATGGATATAGCGATGGCGAACAGCACTATCTGCCCGTGCTCCCCAATAGTGAGCTGGTGACCAATACCATTCCGTTTACGCAGAACGAACCCGGAACGGTGACTTTCAATGTGGAGAATCTCTTCGGCAAGAATGCTACGCAGAAGAAACTCACCATCGAGTACACCAACAATCCTGCTTGGCTCATCGTGCAGTCGCTGCCTTTCGTGGGCGACATCAACGAGCGGAATGCCATCAGCCTCAGTGCCGCCTACTATGCCAATAGCATCGGACGCTTCATTCTGGCACAGAGTCCGAAGGTGAAGCAGGTGTTCGACTCCTGGAAGCAGGAGAAGGGAAGCGAAACCTCGCTGATGAGTGCACTGGAAAAGAATCAGGAACTTAAGAACATGATACTCTCGGAAACGCCTTGGGTGATGAATGCCACCCGCGAACGCGAACAGAAGCAGGCATTGGCTCATTTCTTCGACGAGAACAGCATGAACTATCGCATTGACCATTCGGTAGAACTGCTTGAGAAACTGCAACTTAGCGATGGCTCGTTCTCTTGGTGGGAAGGAATGGATGGTTCGCCCTCGATGACGGGCGAAGTGATGGAATACCTCACACGCCTGAACATGATGATTGGACAGCAAGACATCACAGAAGAGATCCTGAATAGGGCTACCAAATACCTGAGTGAGTTTGTCCTGAAAGAGGTTGGCGACATGAAGCAACGCGAGAAAAAAGGCGAACCGGTGTATTTATGGTCGAGCCATGCGGTGCAGTGGATCTATATGAACAGCATCTCGGGAAGAAAACTCTCGTCGGAAGAAAAGAATGCAGAGGATTATCTGCTGGGCAAACTGAAGAAAGAGCTGCGCACAGAGTCGATGTATCGCAAGGCCAAGATGGCGGTTGCGTTCTACAAACGGGGCGACAAGCGCCAGGCAGCCAACTATGTGAAGAGCCTGAAGGAATACACGGTGTTCGACAACGAGAAGGGCCGCTATTTTGATACCTATCGGGCCGCTTATTCTTGGTGCAACTACAACATCCCAACACAGGTGGCAGCCATCGAAGCCATTTCATTGGTCACGCCCGACGACGAACAAACCATCGAGGAAATGAAGCGCTGGCTCCTGCAAGAGAAGCGCACGCAGAGCTGGGATACACCCGTGAGCAGCGTGAATGCAGTGTTCGCCTTCCTCAACGGACGTACAAACCTCTTGGCCGATCAGGAGAAGACAAAGCTTCGCGTAGACGGAAAACTGGTGGAAACACCGAAGGCGACAGCTGGAATGGGATATGTGAAGACAGCAGTGAGTGGTGACAAAATCCACACCTTCACCGCCGAGAAAACCAGCACAGGCACTTCGTGGGGCGCACTCTATGGTCAGGCTATGCAACCGATGGCCGACGTAGAAACGGCTGATACCAGCGGACTGAAAATCAAGCGCGAACTGCTGTTGAATGGTAAGCTCTTGGATACCAGCAAGCCTCTACATGTGGGCGACAGAGTGACTGTCCGCCTGACCATCGAGGCAGAACGCGACTTCGATTATGTGCAAGTGATGGACAAGCGAGCTGCCTGCATGGAACCCATCCAGCAGCTGAGCGGCTACCATTGGGGCTACTACATCGCTCCAAAGGACAATTCCACCAACTATTACTTCTCGATGATGGGCAAGGGACGCCACAGAGTGGAGGCGGAATACTACATCGACCGTGAAGGAACATACGAAACAGGAACGGCCACCGTGCAGTGTGCCTACAGTCCGGAGTATTCTGCACGAGCCAAATCCATCACCCTCAAGGTGGAACCATAATGGAATAGGTTATTTCAGTTCATAAATCTCGCTGGGTGTGCGCCTTTTCAGGACATCCAGCGAGAAATCTTTTCCCACAACGATGCCGCTGTTCTGAAGAATCATCTCCACGGTCTTTCGTGCCAGCTCGGGGTGATTGTTCTCCTGACTGAGGTGGCAGAGCCATACATGTTGCAATCGTGGCGTGGCATTCTCTACCAATGCCTCACCACACGCACGGTTGCTCAGATGGCCTTGTGAACTGTTGACGCGCTCTTTCAGATAGTCGGGGTAGGGGCCGTTGAAGAGCATCTCCTGATCATGATTGGCTTCAATCACCAGATAGTTGGCCTCGCTGATGTATGGTTTCATCTCCTCGGTCACTTCACCGGCATCCGTAATCAAGCAGAACACCACACCATCCACCTCGATTCGGTAGCCTACATTGTCGGCACTGTCGTGGGGAACATTGAAAGCCGTGATGTTGAAGTCGCCCAGTCTGAACGGCTTGTTCTTCTGAATAATCTTGGTGTTGATGGGATGGATCTTCTTTCGGACACAATAGTTGCGCTCTATACCCTTATGAACTTCTTGGGTAGCGTATACAGGGAGATTACAATCGGTGCTGATTTTTCCCACCGACTTGACATGGTCGGCGTGGTCATGTGTGATGAGGATGCGTTTTATCTGGTCAACCTTTAGCCCGTAGTCCTGAAAATGCTTTTTCAGCGTTCTAATTCCTACGCCAGCATCTATCAGCAGACCATCATCCTCCGTATAAAGCATATAGCAGTTGCCGCTACTGCCACTTCCGAAAGATATGAAATGAAACATTTTTAGGTTTTTCTTGAGCCTCTTGTCGGATTCGAACCAACGACCCCGAGATTACAAATCACGTGCTCTGGCCAACTGAGCTAAAGAGGCGGGTGGGCAAGCTACCTGCATCGCGCCGCTACAACCAACTACCTTTGCTACGTTCCCGTCCTGGAGGATTCGAAGGGAGCTGGCCGTGCAGGACTTACCCATTTGGTTTTGCGGCTGCAAAGGTACGAAGAATAATTCGTTAAACAATCATCCATCATCTATATTCAACAAATATTAACAAGTTTTGTATTTGGTGAGCAGTTGTTAATTCTTTGTAAAAACAATAGGGAAAAGGGTGTTGAAATACAACATTTGCGGCTTTTCTGCGTTATTAAATAATAAGTATATAAAAGAAATACCTGTAAAAGAAGAAAAAGCAATATCATGCGAAAATATAGTTTCATGATTATCGTGGTTTGTGCCTCTCTCCTCGTAGGATGTGGGGCCGACCGCAATCTGAAAAAAGGAGAGAAATATCTCGCCCTGGGCGAATATTTCGATGCTTCTGCTGAGTTTAAGACTGCCTATAGCAAGACACCGGCGAAAGATCGTGACAAGCGCGGGCAGATTTCACAGAAGCTTGCCTATAGCTACGACCGCATCAATTCCACACAAAAGGCCATTGCTGCCTATCGCAACGTGATTCGATACAAGCAGGACAATGCACAGACTCACTTGTCGCTGGCACGTCAGCTGATGAAAAACGGGAGTTACAAAGAGGCGGCAGAGGAGTTTCAGATAGCTCTCGACAGTATGCCTGATAACCCTTTGGCCAAGACAGGACTGAAGGCTGCCAAAGAAGCTCCGGAAATCAAGCAACTCGGATCGCGGTACACCGTGAAGCGGATGGACATCTTTAACTCTCGTCGTGCCGACTATTGTCCGATGCTTTTCGGCGACCAATACGATCAACTCTTCTTCTCGTCCACTCGTAACGACGCGCAAGGTGATGAACTCAGCGGAATCACGGGCGCCAAACCGGGCGACATCTTCTTTTCGCAGAAGGATGATAAAGGAAAATGGGGCAAGCCGCAGACCATTGAGACGGGTCTGAACTCTGAATATGATGAGGGTGCCTGCTGTTTCAAACCCGACGGTTCGGTGATGTATCTGACGCAATGCTCCACCGATCCCGACTATCCACGCTATGCAAACATCATGACAGCCAACCGAAGCGATGCTGCCTGGGGCAAGCCCAACAAACTGGAACTGACAAAGGACACGCTGTCGAGCTATGCTCATCCTGCCGTTTCGCCAGATGGCGAGTGGCTCTACTTCACCAGTGATATGGTTGGAGGCAAGGGCGGCTTGGATATTTGGCGAGTACGCCTGACGAGCGCTGGTCTTGGAGGTGTGGAGAACTTAGGCGATCCTATCAATACAGAGGGCGATGAGATGTTTCCGACGTTCCGTCCGAATGGTGATCTCTACTTCTCTTCGAATGGTCATCCGGGAATGGGTGGGCTGGACATCTTCATTGCCAAAGTGAATCGGCACGGTCGCTATGAACTGGAGCACCCGGGCTATCCGCTCAACTCCATGGGCGATGACTTCGGAATGACTTTCGAGGGATTGAAAAACCAGGGTTACTTCTCCTCGAATCGTGGAGACGGTCGCGGTTGGGATCATATCTACAGCTTCGAGAATCCTGAAATCATCCAGACGGTGAAGGGTTGGGTGTATGAAATTGATGCCTACGAGTTGCCTTCTGCACAGGTTCACATGGTGGGAAGCGATGGTACGAACGTGAAACTCAGCGTGAAGGGCGACGGATCGTTCGAACAGGAAGTGACACCCAATGTCGATTACATCTTCCTTGCGGTGTGTGATGGCTATCTCAATCATGTAGAAGAAATCAGCGTGCAGCCCGTGGAGGAATCAGAGGAATATACCCTGCAGTTCCCCTTGGCTAACATACGTGTGCCTGTTCTTATTGAGAATATCTTTTACGATTTCGATAAGGCAACGCTCCGTCCCGAATCGACCGAGGCTTTAGATGAATTAGTGAAAACATTGAACGAGAATCCAAACATTACCATTGAGCTGAGTGCTCACGCCGACTATCGCGGACGGGCTGAATACAACAAACGACTGTCGCAACGCAGGGCTGAGAGCGTGGTGAACTATCTGATAGAACATGGTATTTCTGCCGATCGACTGACGGCTGTGGGCTATGGAAAGGAAAAACCCAAGACGGTGAGAAAGAAACTTACGGAGAAATATCCTTGGCTGAAGGAAAACGATGAACTCACTGAGGAGTTTATTACGGCTCTGAAAGATAAGGAAAAAGAGGAAATCTGCAACCAGTTGAACCGCAGAACAGAATTCCTTGTGCTGAGAACCACTTACGGACTGTTCGACGAAAATGGTAAGCTCAAGGAATTGCCGCAAACGAAAAAGAAGGCAGAAAGCGAAGAAGATGATGACTTCTACTTCGATTTCTAAAATGCTGCTCCTTTTTTCTATGCGGTCTGCATCAACCGGTAGGATGTTAACACCATAAGCATGAAGATAGCACACATGATGAGGGTGAGGGGATTTTGCCACAGCGACCAGTCGCTGGTGAAAATGTCGGCCATCAGCCCTTGGAACATGCCACGGATGGCTATCCATCCATGTCCAAAATAGAAAGCGGCCACACCGATCAGGGTGCAAAGAGCAACCCATAGATGGTTGAGACGACGCTCCCGATTGTCGGGCAACGCGTTCATAACCCTTTGGCTGAAGCCATTGTCGGGTATTTCTGTCGTTTGCTCGTGCAGAAACTGGTTGACGAGCTGTTCTTCAAGATTTTCCATAGCCATTTTTCTTTAGATATTCTGCTAATCGTTTCTTTCCACGTGAGAGGTGCGACTTCACAGTACCTGCTGGTAACCCCGTGATGGTGGCAATCTTGTCGATGGGAAAGCCCTCTATCACCTGCAGGGTGATGCAGGTTCGCTCCTCCTCTTTCAGTATTTGCATGGCCCGATAGAGGTCGATGCTCAACGAAGGATCAGAGCTGGTGGAGTGGGGGGAGACCAGTCCTGATGTGGAGCCGCCTTGATATAGTGATTTGCTCGACACCGTTGCGATGTCGTCGGTGAGTTTCAGACTACGCTTATAGTCGAAAAAAACACGATGGCCGATACGGAAGAGCCAGGTGGAGAAGGCTGCCCCGCCCCTGAAACTCGTGATATGGGTATACGCTTTGATGAACGTCTCCTGAGCCAAGTCGTCGCACAACTGAGCGTCGCCCAGCGTCAGGTTCATGAAGAACCTGCGCAGGGGCGACTGGTATTTGCACACTAACTGGTCGAATGCTCGCTTATTATGGAACAATGACACTTGTGCTACGAGAGAGAGATCGTTCATATCTTGCGGAGTATGAGTATGTTAGATCTTTTCGGGCATCACAATCCACAGAAGTGGATAGAGCAGGATGCCAGAGAAAATGGTGCAGAACGTAAGTAGCAGATAGGCTACTCTGACAAGTGTGGGGTCTACGTCGAAGTATTCGGCTATGCCGCCGCAGACGCCACCAATAATTCTTTCGTTTGAACGCATCAGTCTTTTTTGCATTTTCTTACCCTTTCCATATATAATAATGATTAATAATTGTCTATTTCGTTTTTCCTGTTCTTCCTTTCATACGACTTGCCGATGACGGCTTGGCCGACGCCGCAGATGGCGATGAGCCATCCAATGCCTGCCAGTGATCCGAAGTGGAAGCAGTAGCAGAATACAGCGATACCGATGCCTAAGAAGATATTGCGTATACCTCTCTGCCACATGTCGGTACGCTCGGGTTCTATGAGCTGGTTGGGTATGGGTTGCCCGCTTTCCATCGCCTTTTCCACCACCTTATAGCGACGGTTGCGACTTCTGATGACGAGCCAGACAATCAAGGCGATGATCAAAAACGGCATGATACTGATGACACCGAAAACAATGATAGCGACAACTTCGGTACCTGTTGCACCTAAGCCGAAGATTTTATCCAGGTCATTCAACGAGAACTGTTCGTCGATGTCATCATCATCGTCCCAGCTGATGCCGTTTGCTCCATTGATGTTCTGGTTGGAAGCGACATCTGTTGTGTCAACGTATGTGGTGTCAGAGTATGCCTCAATACCAGTGGTGTCGGGTGGAACCGTGCTTTCGATTCGCGGCGTGTGACGATGTTTCTGCGCCAATGTAGTGCCGGGCGCAGCCAGCAGGAGTGCCATCAGGATGGCGATTACATTCGTTTTCATTTTTTTTCTTTGTTAGGTTTCTTTGTCCGTTAGACGTTATGAACTTTCATTTGGTTGCAAAAGTATGAGTTTTTTTTCATTTGAGTGATTCGTTTTCCTCGTTTTACTAAATTTAACAGAAGTTTTTCGCTTTTCTTGATGGTAGGATGGAAATAGTTTTATACCTTTGTACCCGATTAAAAGATAAGCTTTTATAGAAATAATGAGGAAAGGTTTCTACACGGTCGTTGTGGCCTGTGTATGTATGATGTTTGTAGCGACGGGGTGTAAAGATAAAAAGCCCGTTGATAATCAGGTTGCTGTCGACACGTTGAGCGATTCTACGGCAACAGATACGTTAGGCGAACTGATTGGCGAACAAGTGATACCCAAGGCGGCTGATGAGTTGTTCGACGATTTCTTCTTCACCTTCGCTGGTAATCGCAACCATCAACTGAGCCGGATTCAGTTTCCACTTCCCGTGAAGAATGGCGATAAGACCACAATGATGGAACGTGGAGCGTGGAAAATGGATCGCTTCTTCATGCCACAAAACTATTACACGTTGATTCTCGACAACCGAAAGCAACTGAAATTGCCGAAAGATACAAGCGTGACGCATGTGGTTGTAGAGAAGATCTTCCTCGAAAAGTCTTGGGTTAAAGGCTACCATTTCGATCGGCTCAATGGTGAATGGATGCTGACAAGCATTGATAATCATTCGCTCAAGGGCAACGCCAATGCTTCGTTCCTGCAGTTCTATCAGCATTTTGCCACCGACTCCACTTATCAAGCCGAGCACCTGGGTGACCTAATCAGTTTCAAAGGTCCCGATCCTGATAATGATTCGCAGGATCTTGTGGGTGAGATTACCGCTGAGCAGTGGGAGGAAATTGGGCCGGGCGAACTGCCTTCAGGCATGATATACAACATCATTTACGGTCAGACCTACGAACATGGCAATCAGAAAATCTTCTTGCTGAGGGGTATCTCCAACGGACAAGAGATGGAACTGACATTCCGAAGGAAGGATGGTGAATGGAAACTCGTAAAACTTGTGGAATGATAAAAAATATTAGCAACTATTCGCTCCTGCATCACAACACGTTTGGTCTTGAAGGACGATGCCGGAGGTTCTTGGAGTTTCAGAGTAAGGACGAACTGAAGCAACTGATAGCATCCCTAAGTGCAGACGATCAGCCGCTGATGATTATTGGCGGCGGGAGTAATCTGCTGCTGACTAAGGACTTCCACGGAACAGTACTTCATTCGGACATCAAAGGAGTTGAGCAGTTGGCAGATGATGATGACCATGTTTTGTTGCGTTGTGGTTCAGGCGAATGTTGGGACGACGTGGTGGAGTATTGTGTGAGCCATCAGTTATATGGGGCAGAGAATCTTTCGCTCATACCCGGCGACGTAGGTGCAAGCGCCGTCCAAAACATCGGAGCCTATGGGGCAGAGGCTAAAGATATTATATATAAGGTAGAAGCTGTGCATTTATTGACAGGCGAAGAGCGCGTGTTCGATGCGTCGGAGTGTCAGTATGCTTATCGCCACAGTATCTTCAAGGAGCCGTCTCATCGTCAGTGGCTGATCACTCACGTGGTATATCGTCTCTCGTTGCATTTCCGTCCTCGATTGGATTATGGCAATATCCGGGGCGAATTGGAGCGTTGTGGGATATCAGAACCTACTGCCCGTCAGCTCCGTCAATGTGTGATAGACATCAGGCGTGAGAAACTTCCTGATCCGGAAATAACGGGTAATGCGGGCAGTTTCTTCATGAATCCTGTGGTCAACCGCACAAAGTTCTTGGAACTATTGGCTCAATATCCCCGGATGCCTTATTACGAAGTGAGTGAAACGGAGGTGAAGATTCCCGCAGGATGGATGATTGATCAATGTGGGTGGAAGGGACGTTCGTTGGGACGTGCTGGTGTCCACGAAAAACAAGCATTGGTTCTTGTGAACAGGGGTGGGGCAGAAGGCAGCGAAGTGCTCCTGCTCTGCCAGACAATTATCCAGGATGTGGAAAAGCGCTTCGGCATTACGCTCCACCCGGAGGTGAATATAGTGTAAGATAGTTGTTTGAAGTTTAATAGAAATCATCATGATGCGTTTGACTTTTCTCGGAACTGGAACTTCAGTAGGCGTACCCACCATTGGCTGTAAGTGTCGGGTGTGTACCAGCAACGACCCACACGATAAGCGGTTGCGTGCTTCAGCGCTGATTGAAACCGAACAGACGCGCTTGTTGATTGACATTGGTCCCGACTTCCGTCAGCAGGTGCTTCCGCTTGAATTTCGAAAGATAGATGCCGTGTTGCTGACACATATCCATTACGATCATGTGGGCGGCATCGACGATTTGCGCCCGTTCTGTCAGTTTGGTGAGGTGAATGTCTATGCCAATGAACGCACTGCGGGTGACTTAATGCGCACCGTACCCTATTGTTTCGCAGAGAACAGATACCCGGGTGCGCCTCGTATCAATCTCCATACAATAGAACCCCACAAACCATTAAGGGTGAATGAACTGGAGGTGGTGCCGTTTATCGTCAATCATGGCCAACTGCCCATCTTTGCTTATCGCATTGGAAAGGTGGCGTATATCACGGATATGAAGACCATTGATCAGGAAGAAGAGCGATGGCTCGATGGGGTAGAGCTGTTGGTGCTGAATGCTCTTCGCTTTGCGCCCGACCATCATGCCCATCAGAATGTAGACGATGCTGTGGCGTTTGCCCATAGGATGGGCGCTAAGCAGACCTATCTGATTCATTCATGTCACGACATCGGGTTGCATCGAGAAGTGAATGAGGTCCTTCCCAACGACGTACAGTTGGCTTATGATGGCCAGGTTGTAACCTTGTAATTGGCAAACGTAAAAGGCGCAAATATTGTTAATATGTATTTATTTACGCGGTAAGACTTTTAAAGAGTGTTATTTTTGCGCAGAAAATGTGGCGATTGTTTGGCGAATTCAGAGTAATCCTGTAAATTTGCACTGTGTTTTTCATAGTATTAGATTTAAGGTTAACATTAGTTTCGGAGTACGGCGGTACTCCATTTTTTTTTGCTATTTGCGGAACTTCCGATATAGCTTCCATGCTAACAGTGCTCCATCGAGCATACCGGCACCCGTACTCATCAGAGCCTGGACACGGTGTCCGCTTTTCACAGGGGCAGGTTTTGCAAAGAGTTGTCGGCGCAATTTGTTGATCTTCTCATTATCTTTCCTGATTTCGCGCAACAACTGCAACTTGCGGTCTTCAATCGATCGCAATGTCGTGTACGTGGGTTGTGGGTTGTTTTCTTCTTTCATTGTCATTGTCTTTTGGGTCAAGAGAATCCTGAATAGAGAAAGACACGGTTGCATTTCCATTCATCTTTTTTGTCTACTCCATCAGCAGGCTTGCCAGAAACTTCACAAGTGGTTTCTCCACCCAGTTTTTCCGGAAGGCAAGGAAGAGCAGGAACAAGACTATATAGAAGGCGGCCACGATGCAGAACGCAAGGGGATAGCCCGTAAAAGGTGCTATCGCGTAGGCCGCGGCAAACGATAGATAGATGAGAATAATCATAATGAGCAACGTCACCACGCCAGCTATGAGCAGGGCCGTGATGAGTCGCACCACCTTTTCAATTACATCGAGCCTTAGATATTCGTTCTGAAGCCCGATGTAATGTTTGAGCACCTCCACGAGTTGCCCAATGGTTTCAATGTTCTTGTCGTTTGAGAACATAGCAATGCTTATTCGGCGATGTCGGCAGCGGCATCTTTGATGTCGTCGGCCAGGTCTACCATCTCCTTGCGCGAGAGATTGATGTTGTGCTTCTTGCAGAACTCGTCGATGGCATCTGTTATTTTCTCACGTGTGTCTGTACCCTTTTCAGGTGCTAACAACAAACCAAGGGCTGCGCCAGAGATGGCTCCACCCAAAAAAGCGCCAATGTAACCTAATGCTTTCATATTAACTCTTACTATTTAATGAAACAAATATTTTTCGTGATGCAAATTTATGAATTATTTCTCAAACGGCAAAGGTTTTCATCCTCATTTTTTGTTAAAGTTTATAAAGTCTGCCTTTTAGGTCCAAAGTGTATTGATAAAGATTGTTTCAATCTGGCCGCAATGCCGCAATTTATTTTAATTGTTGCAAAGAGTAACGAAAAAAACTTGATTTGTTTTGCCATGTCATTTTTTGTTACTACCTTTGCAAACGATATAAACAACAAATTAGCAGAATACGTTTTACAAATTAATAGGAAAATTATGAAAAAGTACATGTTCGTTTGCGCAGGTCTTTGCCTGGCAATGGCTTTAACAAGTTGTGGATCGAAAGACAGTGCCTATCGCAAGGCTTATGAAAAGGCTAAAGCACAGGAGGCTGTTATCAACGAAACGACTCCTACCGAGAATGTGATTGTGGCACCCGTGGAAACGAAGCCCTATACCGAGACACCACAAGTAGACAACTACGACAACGTGTCGGTTCGTTCGGAGAGTCTCTCTGTCATTGATGGTGCTGGTTTGAAGAACTTCAGCGTGGTGGTTGGCTCATTCTCCGTGAAGGCTAATGCCGAAGGTCTCTGCCAGCAGCTTCGCAATGCAGGTTATGGAGCACAGATTGCATACAACAGTGCCCGCAACATGTATCGCGTCATCGCTTCTACGTCTGACGACAAGGCCACTGCCGTTCGCAGCCGCAACGAATTCCGCTCTAAATATCCCGATGCTTGGTTGCTCTTCAACCAGCGCTAAGCAGTCATAGTGGCAAGAATTCTTTCCATCGACTACGGCAAGAAACGCACAGGCATAGCAGTTACCGACCCGTTGCAAATCATAGCCAACGGGTTGGCAACTGTTTCTACAGCCCAACTCACTGATTGGCTCGAGCAATATATCGCTCAAGAAACCGTGGAGCGCATTGTAGTGGGTGAACCGCGCCAGCCAAATGGTCAGCCCAGCGAGAATCTGCAGCGTGTCAGACAGTTTGTAAAGACGTGGACAAAGCGCCATCCGGAGATTCCCGTTGAGTATGTCGATGAGCGATATACGTCGGTCATGGCTCATCAGGCTATGCTTGACGGAGGACTTCGCAAGAAAGCCCGTCAGGATAAGGCACTCGTTGATGAAATCAGTGCCACCATTATTTTGCAGAGTTACATGCAATCTCGCAGAATCACCCGTTAGCACAACCCAAGTTTATTCCGCGCATGTCTCACGACATGCAGTTATTTAAAAGAATTATCCAAAGTGATACTACCTATTTATATATATGGCCAGCCCGTCTTGCGTAAGGAAGCCCAGGACATTCCCAAAGACTATCCGCAGCTCGACGAATTTATCAGCAACATGTTTGAAACGCTTGATGCCAGCGAAGGCATCGGGTTGGCAGCTCCGCAGGTGGGACAGTCCATCCGCGTTGTGGTCATCGACCTGGACGTCCTTTCTGAAGACTTGCCCCAATATAAAGGGTTCCGCAAGGCTTTTATCAATCCTCACATCATCGAAGTAGACGACACGCAGACCGATTCCTCGGAAGAAGGCTGCCTTTCGCTGCCTGGTATCCATGAGAAGGTGGTTCGCCCAACTCGCATCCATGTGAAGTATGAGGATGCCGAACGACGGGAACACGACGAATGGGTGGACGGTTATCTGGCTCGAGTGATGCAACATGAGTTCGACCATCTCGATGCTCACATGTTCATCGACCATATCAGTCCGCTGCGCAAACAGCTCATCAAGAGCAAGCTCAAGGCCCTGACACAGGGCAGATACCGTTGTTCTTACAGAACGAAACCCGTGCGCCGATAGTCAACATGCGAAGGATCGTAGGCTTCATTATCCTTTTTTTAGCTGCAGCCCAGGCTATGGCTCAATACAATATCCAGCGGGTATTGCTTGCCGGACGAGGTGCGCTCTATTATGAAGACTACGTTCTTTCCATTCAATATTTCAATCAGGCCATCAATGCCAAGCCCTATCTCTATGAACCTTGGTATCTCAGAGCCATCGCCAAGTACAACCTGGATGACTTCAGCGGAGCCGAACGCGACTGCGATGAGGCTATCCGGCTGAATCCATATATCTCCGGACTCTACGACCTGCGTGGCGTATGCCGCATCAGGCAGGATAAATTCGTGGAAGCCGCTGCCGACTACGATCTGGCTATCCGGCAAGATCCCAACAATCAGGGATATTGGCACAACCGGGCGCTGTGCCGCATTCAGGACAAAGACTTCGACCGTGCCAACGTAGAACTCGATTCAATGATGAACCGATGGAAGGGTAACGCCAAGTCGTTTCAGCTGAAGGCCGATGTCTGTCTGCAGCAGGGCGACACCACCAAGGCTGCCAAGTTTCTGGACAAGTCGCTCGATATCGATCCTTACGATGGTGAGGCCTGGGCGGTCAGGGCGATGATCAGCATGTCAAAAAGTAAGTGGAAGGATGCCGATCAGCAGCTTTCAGAGGCTATTCATCTGAAACCTTCTACTACCAGCTATTATGTCAACCGTGCGATGACACGCTTCAATCTGAACAATCTGCGCGGTGCGATGGCCGACTACGACAAGGCTCTCGAACTCGACCCCAACAACTTCCTGGCTCATTACAACCGCGGACAGCTCCGTATTCAGGTGGGCGACGACAACCGAGCTATCGAAGACTTCGACTTCATCATTCGGATGGAACCCGACAACTTCATGGCTATCTTCAACCGGGCCTTGCTGCTCGACCGTACGGGCGATCTTCATGGGGCCATACGCGACTATACAGAGGTCATCAATCAGTTTCCTAACTTCTGGGCTGGACTGCAATATCGCGCCAGTTGTTATCGCCGACTGGGTATGACCGCCAAGGCTGAAATGGATGAGTTCCGCATTTTCAAGGCTCAGCAGGACAAACACTTTGGCATTCAGCCCCGCTGGACCAAGAAGCAGCGTAAGGAAGTGAGAAAGAAGAGCGACATCGACCTTGATAAGTACAACCAACTGGTGGAAGAAGATGAGACGGTCGTGGAGCATGAGTATGCCAGCGTTTACCGCGGAAAGGTGCAAAATAGAAAGGTCGACGACGACATGATGCCGATGTTCGTGCTGTCGTACCGGCAGTACAACAATGGTCTGAAGGCTTATACGGCTTTCGACAACGAGGTGGAGCAGTTCAACAGTACTCATCACCCCGACCATCGCATCTATATTTCCTGCAAACCGAAGACCCTCAACGAGGCAGAGACGCACATCTACTTCGCACTCATCGACACGCTTTCCTTGCAGATTGGTTCGTCGAAAGACTTACGAGCAGACCGGCACTTGCTGATTGAGCGTGCTGTGGCCTATGCCGTGACGCAAGACTACGATGCGGCCATCAACGATCTGACGGCCTATTTGCAAATTGATCAGCACACTGCGATGGCCTATTGGCATCGTGCTGTTTGCCAAGCTATGATGTTCGAGTTCACAGAAGAGCGAGGCATGGAGTCGAAGCTGAAGTCGGTGAACACCATCGACGACTTCAATGAAGCCATCCGGCTGAATCCCAACAATCCGTTTGTCTACTACGACCGTGCTAACTATCATTTTGCACGCAAGCAATACTCGCTGGCTATCGATGATTACTCAAGGGCTATCAGCATTGATCCCAATATCGCCGAGGCTTATTACAATCGGGGCTTGGCTTGTCTGCATGAGGATAAGCTCGACGAGGGCATTGCCGACCTTAGCAAAGCAGGCGAATTGGGGCTCTACGATGCCTATAGTGTCATCAAGAAATACAGGAAGAAATAACAACTGACGCATTTACGCATGCTAACTGACGCATTTAGACCACCTAAACACGTCATTTACGAGTCGTAAATGACGTGTTTAGGTGGCCTATCTCAAATCGTCCTGTTTATGGGCTGTTTCGATGGTGCCTGAAAAGGCTATTTGGCTGATTCAAATTCACGCAGGAATCGGGTGTCGTTCTCCGAGAACATACGCAGGTCGCTCACCTGATATTTCAGGTTGGTGATGCGTTCCACACCCAGACCAAAGGCATAGCCGCTGTAGACCGACGAGTCGATGCCGCAGAGTTCCAGTACATTCGGGTCTACCATACCACATCCCAGAATCTCTACCCAGCCGGTATGCTTGCAGAATCCGCAACCCTTACCGCCGCAGATGTGGCAGGAAATGTCCATTTCGGCCGAAGGTTCGGTGAAGGGGAAATAGCTGGGACGCAGGCGAATCTTCGTGTCCTCGCCAAACAATTCGCGGGCGAAAGAGAGAAGCACTTGCTTCAGGTCGGTGAACGATACGTTCTTGTCGATGTAAAGACCCTCAATCTGGTGGAAGAAGCAGTGTGCTCGAGCCGTGATAGCCTCGTTACGGTAAACGCGTCCGGGGCAGATGATGCGGATAGGAGGCTGCTGGCGCTCCATCACACGAGCCTGAACCGACGACGTATGACTGCGCAGGAGAATGTTCTTCGTTACATCGCCGAGCTTGCTCTGCTCCACAAAGAACGTGTCTTGCATATCGCGGGCGGGATGGTCAGCGGCGAAGTTCATCTTTGTGAACACGTGCAGGTCGTCTTCAACCTCTGGTCCGTCGGCCAGAACGAATCCCATACGCTGGAAGATGTCGATGATTTCGTTGCGTACGATGGTCAGTGGATGGCGTGTTCCCAGTTCCACAGGGTAGGCTGTGCGTGTCAGATCCAGTATATCGCTGCTGGTTTCGGCCTGTTGTACATTCTCTCGCAGGGCATTGATGCGGTCCAGGGCGGTCTGTTTCAGCAGGTTGATGCGCTTACCCAGTTCTTTCTTCTCTTCAGCGGCAACGCTACGGAAATCATTCATCAGGTCGTTGATCTCGCCTTTCTTGCTCAGATATTTCAGTCTGAGCTGCTCTATTTCCTCTGCATTCGAAGCGCTTATCGAGCTTACTTCTTTCAGCAGTTGGTCTATTCTGTCAATTAGTTGCATCTTAATTCTATTCTTTTTTTTTACTTGTTGATATAGTAATTTGGATGCAAAATTACATATTATTTATGAAATATTCGCCTCAACGACAAAAAAAGATGCATTTTAACTTGCATATTTTCCTTTTTTGATGTAAATTTGCAGTAGATATTTATACAAAACATGGTTTTAAGAAGAATAAGAAGAGTTATAGCAGCTATCGTTTTTGTACTGATAACGCTGCTGTTTATGGATTTCAGTGGAACGCTACATCATTGGTTGGGATGGCTGGCCAAGATTCAGTTCTTGCCGGCTGTGCTGGCATTGAATGTGGTAGTTGTCGTTCTGTTGTTGCTCCTCACATTGGTTTTCGGGCGAATCTATTGCTCCGTGATTTGTCCTTTGGGGGTGATGCAAGATCTGATTTCGTGGATTCATGGGAAAGTGAAACGCAACCGTTTCAGCTTTTCAGCCGAGAAACGGTGGCTGCGTTATGGTTTCCTCGGCATCTTCGTCGTGGCGCTGGTGGCAGGAGTGGGCTCTTTCGTTGCACTGTTGGCCCCCTATAGCAGTTTCGGACGCATGGTCACAAACCTGTTGAAGCCCATCTATGAGGCGGGCAACAATGTACTGGCCGGGATAGCCGAGCACTATGAGAGCTACACATTCTATCATGTGGACGTGTGGATTCGGTCGATGCCCACCTTCATCATCGCAGCTGTAACCTTCGTTGTCGTGGCTGTATTGGCATGGAAAGGCGGACGAACCTACTGCAACACGATTTGCCCTGTGGGTACCGTACTCAGTTTCTTTGCCCGTTTCTCGTGGGTCAAGATTCGCTTCGATGCCGACAAGTGTAAAAACTGCAGTCTCTGCACCAAGAACTGCAAGGCTTCATGCATCGATTTCAAGACGCACACGGTGGATTACAGCCGTTGTGTTGCTTGTGGTAACTGCTTGAGTAAGTGCAAGTTTGGTGCATTAAGCTATAGCCATGCTGCTGCAAAGAAGGGCGAATCGTCCGTTGACGATGGTCGTCGTTCGTTCCTGCTGACTACAGCTATGGCAACTACTGCTGCTGCTCTGGCTCAGGAGAAGAAGAAAGTAGATGGAGGCTTGGCCCTTATTGAAGATAAGATAGCACCCGAACGTACTACACCGATTACTCCTCCGGGTTCTCTCTCGGCTAAGAACATGGCACAGCACTGTACAGGGTGCCAACTCTGTGTGTCGGAATGCCCCAATGGCGTGCTGCGTCCTTCAACAGATTTGCTGAAACTGATGCAACCCACGATGAGCTATGAACTGGGATATTGCCGCCCGGAGTGTAATCGCTGCTCGGAGGTTTGTCCGGCAGGAGCCATCAAGCCCATCAGTCATGAAGAAAAATCAAGCATCCAGATAGGTCATGCCGTCTGGGTGAAGAAGAATTGTGTGGTTGTCACCGATGGAGTGGAGTGTGGCAATTGTGAGCGTCATTGTCCTACGGGGGCCATCCAGATGGTTCCACTTGATGAAAACGATGAACTATCACCTCTGGTTCCCGCTGTCAACGAAGCCAAGTGTATCGGTTGCGGTGCCTGTGAGAATCTCTGTCCGGCTCGTCCGTTTAGCGCTATCTATGTGGAAGGTCATGAACAGCATCGACTGATATAACTGTTCACTCCTCATCTTTCATCCTTCATCCCTCATCATAAACCCCTTCATCCAGAACGATTATGAACAAAGATATATCAAGAAGAAGTTTCCTGAAAACAGCAGGTGTTGCGGCTGTGGCATCGTCGGCATTGCTTGCTGCTTGTAAAGGCAAGAAAAACGACATGGTACGAGGCACGTCGAACCAGGAACCACCCAAAGACAAGATGACCATGCGCGTCAATCCCAACACGGGCGATAAGGTTTCACTGCTCGGCTATGGTATGATGCGGCTGCCCGTTGAGGGTGGTCTGAGTCTCAGAGACAATCCTGATGCTAACATCGATCAGGATATGGTAAACCGAGAAGTAGACTATGCCATCGAGCATGGAGTGAACTACTTCGATACATCACCCGCCTATTGCCGAGGCATGTCGGAGGAATGTACGGGTATTGCCCTGCATCGTCATCCACGCAACAAGTACTTCGTGGCTACGAAGATGAGCAACTTTGCTCCTGAAACATGGCCGCGACAAGAGTCCATTAAGATGTTTGAGAACTCGCTGAAGTATCTTCAGGTAGACTATATCGACTATTTGCTGCTGCATAGTATTGGCGGTAGTTCCAAGGAATTGGATGCGATGGAAACATTCAATGCCCGATATATGGACAATGGAATTCTCGACTGGCTCGTTGAACAGAAAAAGAAAGGACGCATCCGCAACTTGGGATTCTCTTATCACGGCGATATTGAGGTCTTCGATATGCTCTTGAAATGGCACGACGAGGGTCGCTATCACTGGGATTTCGTGCAGATAGAGCTGAACTATCTCGACTGGGAGTATGCCGATGAGATCAACGACCGCAACACGGATGCTGTTTATCTCTATGGCGAACTGAAGAAACGAGGCATACCAGCCGTGATTATGGAACCTCTGCTTGGTGGCCGATTGGCCAATGTGCCTGATCCCATCGTGGCAAAGATGAAGCAGCGGGAACCTGAGCGCAGCGTGGCCAGTTGGGCTTTCCGCTATGCCGGAACACCCGATGGCGTACTCACCGTGCTGAGCGGTATGACCTATATGGAGCATTTGCGCGACAATATCCTGTCGTATGCACCGTTGAAACCCATCTCAAAAGAGGAAGATGCTTTCTTGATGGAGATTGCGAAGGATATCTACAACCTGAATACCATCCCTTGCAACGAGTGTAACTATTGTATGCCCTGTCCGTATGGATTGAATATCCCCGCCGTTTTTGCCCATTATAATAAGTGTATTAAGGATGGCAATATGGCCAATGTAGACATCGAACCTAAGCAGCGTATGGGCGACCCAGAGTATTGGCGTCGCAGAAGAGCCTTCCTCATTGGTTATGATCGCAGTGTGCCCAAGCTCCGTCAGGCCAGTCATTGCATCGGATGTGGGCAGTGTGTACCTCATTGTCCGCAACGTATCGATATCCCCAAAGAGATGCGTCGCGTTGATGAATATGCGGAAAAACTCCGCCAGAACACCTGATACTTCCGAATAGCTGTATATCAAAAAAATGAGGATGTGACAAAATAGGCACATCCTCTTTCTTTTAATCGCAATGCCCCGACTGTCTAAAGCCAGGGCTTTGTTATGTCCGTAAGCACTCGAAGAAGTACACCTTGTAGCAGTTGTGTTTTTGTTGTACCTTTG
>ERZ842401.2464-NODE-2464-length-24738-cov-37.276263_pt1 | contig 24738 bp, 19 predicted proteins | sample MGYA00521270_ERZ842401 | MGnify/ENA primary metagenome ERZ842401 (study PRJEB31892, sample SAMEA3878208) | bioreactor metagenome | biome: Moose rumen | place: Sweden | collected 2011-10 | study: EMG produced TPA metagenomics assembly of the PRJEB12797 data set... | reverse complement strand
CGTCGGTGGTGTTGATGTTGGCGTTTTCGCTGAATCTCACGACGAAGCGGTTCTCAGAGTCGCTTGGACTTGCGATGAAGCTGTACTCACCATCGAGGAGCATGTCGATGTCGGCACCTGTGAGGCGGTCGATGACATGGATGTAATCGTATTTGCCTTCGGCCTTGAAGCTCAACGTGTATTTTCCCATTGTCATGGCTTTGAAGTTGAGGTCGAACATCTCGGTGTCGTCGCTCATTATGGCGATGGCGTAGTCCTGACTGTTCTGATTGATGTAAAGCATAGGCGCGTTTGCATCGAGATGATTGATTTTGTTGAGTCCGATGCCTTTGTTGAAGATGGCGTAAGCCATATCCTCATAATTGCCGTTGGCGACGATGAATTCAACGAAGCCGCGGCTTGCCTTTTCGGCAGTGGCTGCTTCCGCAGTGTTGGTTATTGACAATGTGAAGTCTTCTGATGCTTGGACAAGTAAGCCCTGACCCGGTTTTATTGGTGTGTCGTAGCCGAGTTTTGCCGTCCATGTGGAGGCGTTGTCCATCGTATAGTAGCCTTCCGCGAGTTTGGCGTCATTGATGGCGGCACCTGTACCTTTGTATATATTATGTGAGAACGGGTTGCCTATGAGGTTGATACCCGCGAGGTCACCGTCGCCGGTCTTGGTAAGCCCGACATCCACCGTAGTGCCGTTAAGCTCGCCGGAGAATGACAGCTCCGCTCCGGCATTGTTCCAATACAGATAACCTCTTCCGTTGATCATATTGGTGATGGCGTTAGCTTTATGGTTCTTCCATGTACTCGTCGGCTCGTCATAATAATAATAATCGTAGTCATCGGCTGATGCTTGGATAAGGTTGGTGACGTCGGCGCTTGCGATGTTGTTAACCGGTGATGAGATGATATACCAGTTGTCAGCATCTTTGGCGGTGCCGTGTGCCACCGATTTCTTGTATGTGGCCTGCACCCCTGTGTTGTTAACGATGACTTGGCCACCATCTTCGATGATTAGGTTGGCAGGATTGTCGTTAGTGAATTCGCTGCTGGAGAATGTCATCACAGAGCCTGAGCCGACAGTTATCGTCTGACCATCAGGAAGTGAATTCTCATTGTAAACAATCTCACCACCATAGTATTCGAGGTCGTTGTCGTTGACTTTCACAAAGAGATAAATGTTGTTTTGACCTGATGCATAGCATGAGAACAGATTCCCATTATTGCGCATCCAATTATGAGTGTTATTACCTTGAGCTTTGATGGTGGCGACTCCGTTGGCATCAACTGCAATAGTCCATTTGCCATTGGCATCCAATGTGCTCTCTGTCCTTAAATAATTGCTGCTACTATGAGCTGCATACAGATAACCTGTTGACAATTCGTTTTTGTCATAAATAGTGTAACAATCATTCCCGTTGAATGTGAATGGTCCTGTGATTACAAATTCGTACAGACCTTCTGTTTCCTCAATGGTATTATTTGTGACAGAAACTTCAATAGAACTTCTGTTATTGCTGTTTTGTCCGGCCATTGCCTTGACGGAGCCTGTTGTTCCGCTTGCAATGACATAATGTTTGCCTGCAACTATCTGACTTGCATCTGTAACCAAGGTATAGGTGGTGACTTCGACAAATGTTGCCGAAACAATCACATCGTAGGCAGGCATAGTGAATGTGTTATCTGTGACTTCAACGGTGGTTGTCGCATCACCATCTTTATAGACGTTCCATTCGCCGAAAGTGTAACCCGGGTTTGCCGTGTATGTCAGTGTCATTGCTGTGCCTTCCGCCACTTCAATGATATCCTCACCGTTAACCAAAACCGTTCCGCCAACGATGGCATTGTCAACCGTGGCAATGTAAGGCGTTGACCATTGTGCATAAAGCGTAAGGTCTGCGTCTGTAACAGTAATCTCGGCGCCGTCGGCATACGCGGTTCCGGTGCCATCGCTTTCAGTGTTCCATCCTGCGAAAGCGACGTTTTCCTTGGTGAACTTGTTGGCATCGAGGTTGGCGGCTATTCCGTCATACACCGTTTGGGTATAAGTCGTTTCATCGTTGTATGTTCCGCCGTTGCCGTCGAAGGTGATGGTGCGCTCGGTTAGGATGGTGTATTTGTAAAGATAGACTTCGGGCTTATTGCTGTCAGCATAAGTGCGAAAATCATCATTTGCAGAAGTATAGTAAATACCTCTTCCACTTGTGGCTGTCGTTTGGAATTTGAAACCACCATCTTCGTATGTCGAAATATTGTAGTGATAGAAAGAACTGAGAGCCATCACGAAGGCTGTATTACTACTGGTTGAAGAAATATAACAATATTTGGCTTCTTTTTCACTGTACAAATCCCAATAGTCATCGTTTTTGACAAGTTTCCAAACAATGGATAAATCCGGATTGGTTATGATGTCATTATTAACGTTTACAGCAGTTGCTCCCATCTTACCGCTTGAAATAGTGGAGTTCATTGCTTTTGTATTGTACAAAACATAAAAACCACCATTTTCAAGATCATCTGTACTAGTCACTTTAATGAACGTTCCCTCAAATGAATTGGAAACAAACGTAGCCGTCACTGTCACAGCATATCCCGGCATAGTGAAAGTGTAGTCATCGCCGCTTGCCACCGGAGTGATGTCAGTAGCACTGCCGTCTTCAGTCTTTGTAATGACAATTGACGAGAGGCTGTAGCCTGTTTCTGCAACGTATGACAATGTAACGGTTTGTCCTTCGTATGCCTCCGTTGGGTCGGCTTCAATGGCGCCGGCTGCATCCGGTGTAGCGACGCATGTGACGGCGTAAGTCGGTTTCGCGGTGAAGGTGGCTGAAACCAGCACGTCTTTTGCAGGCATGGTGAATGTTCCAGGATTGCCTGTCACCTCAATAGGAGTCTCATCTTCGTCTTCAACGCTCCATGCGCCGAAGTTGTATGCCGCGTCTGGTGTAGCAGTCAAGGTTATGGTCTCGCCTTCTTCGGCCGCGGTTTTGTCAGCTTCTATGGTGCCACCGACAACTGCATCATCTAAAACGATGTTATATGTCTGTCCGGTGACAGAACCCGACAAACTGACGGTGATGCTTTCAGCGCCTTCATTGGTCAGCGTAAGCACACCGGCATAGTTGTTACCTAACTCCAAGCCGGCTTTCATGCGGACTGAAATAATAGCACTGTTATTAACCGTAACTGTGCTTGAATAGGTCTCATCGTCAGTGATTTCAAAGTAGTCTTCGCCAGTGGTGATAGTAGCCACAATGTCATCAGAAGTAAGGTTGGTTCCCGTGATTTCAAACATTTGATCATCCGACGGGCCTTCTCCGTATATGTATGTGAACTGGTCGGCAGTTTCGGGGTTGATGCTGATGGTGGGGTTGGTGACTTCCTCAATGCTTTCCAATACCACACTGAAATAGTTGCTGCTATTGATACCAGCGAAATAGCCTTTGGCGCGTACTGTTTTACCTGACAAAGCAGTCATTGCCGTTGTTTGTTCGCTTGAAGGATAAGATATATTAATGTTTGATTCTCCACACGAGATGTAGTAATAGCCAGAAGATATTGTTAGTGTTCCTTCAAATTGGAAATAATCACTAATATGCAATCCGGAAGTATAATCAGGAATAGAGGTAATCACCGTTGCCTCTGGTGTTCCATTGTAATTAGATGTCTCGGTTGCAGTGATTGTTGCAGCAGAAGTAAATTGAATCACATGACCATAAGTAGCTGTTGTTCCTGAAACAATAACCTTATCATTAACCGAAACGGATGGAGCGGTATAACCATTATAGAAATAGACGTATCCAGTACCGTCACCCATCACAAAACCCCTGGCACTTTTGGCTACAACTGTACCTTGAACAATATAAGCGTCGCCCGAGGTTGTAACGTCTGAGATGTTAGAAATAGTTACAATCGTGTAGGTAGCTGTCGCAACATTGCTTGATTCTTCGTCAACGTACGCGATAGCTTTGATTGTTGTGGTTTCCTCCACAGTGATAGCCGCAGTGTATTCGGTGCTTTCATTGGTTGGGGTGCTGCCATCCGTGGTGTAATAAACAGTGGAGTTCTCTGTTTCGCAGTTGATGGTCACTTCTTGCGCTTCCGTGTAAGTGCCGGCGGCAGGGCTGAAAGTGGGAGTGGCGACGGTGGGGGAGGCACCTCCGATTGATGTATATACAACACTAATACTATTGCATCTTGTTTGAGTAGAAGGTGTAAATTTATACTCTGTTACATCAGTTTCACTTGACGAGTAATCCCAAGTTACATTCTTTCCAGAAACTGTAGGACTAACATTAGGCGTTACAGTAGCATTTTGAGCATATGTAACATAGTTACCAGTTGAAGATGCTTCGTAGGTAACACTTAGAATTTTATACCCATCCAGTGCTTGAATAGTGGCTGTAACATTCACATAAAATCTTAATGGATTAGTGTAAGTGTTAGCAGATGATGTCTTGATTTGAATGTTTTCATCTTCACCAACATTTGCAAACGCAGTTGTCAATGCCTGAGTGTTAGGCAAAACTGCAGTACTTTGCCCCCATCCCACCAAGCTTGGTGTCATGCAGGCCAGCAGCGCGAGCGCTGCGATCAAAAATGTAAATTTTCTTTTCATTGTACTTGATTTTTTGTTGTTAATTATTCTAATTTTTTGATATTCAATGTTTTATAAAAAAGTGCCAGATAAATAGTCCAAATCACAAAGATAGGATTTTTATTAATAGGAGTGAAGAAAATTTTTCCAAAATTTTCTTTGCCTTAACCACCCTAATCGGCACCCTTAAGGGCGTTAAAGCCGGCCTGTTCAGTTGTCTTTTTCAATCTTCTGCATGAATTTGTAAAGAAGATAATCTGCCTGGTTTATAATCACTATCGCAATATTTGCAATCACATCCGGAGAACGGTTTTTCACAATATCCATAATCTGTTTGTCATTTTCCGAATCACTTGCAAGCTCTCTTATTTTAATCTTTTCAACTGACTTGTCCTCCCATTGCCGATAATTACAAACTCGTAAATAATCTTCGTAATCTTCAAGCAATTCCTTTAAACTGGATTTTGCTACATTGACTAAAAAAGCTTTACTTCTTAAAGATTTTTTGCCAGCAGAGCATCCTTCAACGATGTTTTGTTTTCCACTTCTGGCAGCTTGAATCATTTGGTCGATGGTCCTGTCTTTTCTATCAAGATATTTATTGCAAAAATAGTATGTTATACCGTAAATTAAAACAGTCTTCTTATAAACTATCAAATTTTTGTAACTACCAATGTTTGTGTTGTTTTCCTTTGCCATGATAATTTTGTTTCTCAAAATTTTCTTTCCCTTAACCACCCTAATCGGCACCCTTAAGGCCATTAAAGCCATTAATGCCATTAACGCCTTTAATGCCATTAAAGCCCTTAATGCCGCCCAATAAAAATCTCGCTGCAAAATTACAACCACTCATTTCAATTAGTCGTATGAAAAACGACTAAGTTTAAAATTAAAGGCTAATAAATTGATAATCAATTGCATCGGTAATAGATTCAGCACCTCTGAAATGTTAATAAATTTTAACAATTGTTTTTAACATTATGATTATCAGCGTTTCAATTTCAAAAACCGTAAAGATTAGATTCATTGAATCTCTGTAACCAGATTATGTTGCTGTAAATCATTGAGTATGAGGGGATTTATTAACTTTTTCATATTGTTCACGTTAAAAGAGGTTTTCTCCATTTCGCTCCATTGCATTCCGCTTCAGTCGAAATGACACGGTTAGGATAAACATTTCCACTGTTTCTGTTTTTTCCGCGTGAAAATAAGTTTTTTCCGCGTGAAAATAATATGTAAAAATTTCCACGAGAACAAAAAATATTCGTAACTTTGCAAAAAATTTTCGAAAATTTAAAATATCATGAGTAACCAGAAAAAACTATTTGAGGAATTTCCTCCGGTGACCACCGAACAATGGGAAGCTGTCATCGAAAAAGACCTCAAAGGAGCCGATTACAACAAGAAACTTGTCTGGAAAACAGCCGAAGGTTTCCAGGTGAGACCGTATTATCGCGCCGAGAACCTCAAGGACATCCCCTGGCTCGACACCAAGCCGGGCGAATACCCTTACATCCGCGGCACGAAAAAAGAAGGTAACGAATGGCTCGTATGCGAGGACATAGTGGTGAACGACTACCATGAGGCGAATAAAAAAGCCCTCGACGCCCTCAACCGCGGCGCCAACGCCCTGTCGTTCCGCCTCGAATATGACAAAGCCTACGACGCTGTCGAGATTTCAGGCCTCCTCAACGGCATAGTCGCCGAAGCGGTGGAAATCACCTTTTATAATAACAAGTATCATCTCCCTCTCCTTGAGATGATGTCGAAGATTCCGGGCATACACGGCTCGCTCAACTACGACCCGCTGACACGCTACATCCGCCGCGGCACGTGGTTCATCACAGAAAACACCGACATGGAGTTAGCTGCCATCCTCACAAAGGCTGAGATACCGGGCGTTCAGACCATCGGAGTCAACGCTCATGTGTTCACCAACGCCGGCGCCACCATCTCGCAGGAAATGGGCATAGCCCTCGCGGTGGGTGTTGAATACATCGAACAGCTTCTCGCCAAAGGCCTCACCATCGATGAGATAGCCCCTAAGATGCGCTTCAACATCGCCGTCGGTCAGACCTACTTCATGGAGATGGCAAAGATGCGCGCCTATCGTATGCTTTGGGCTGAAATCCTTAAGGCTTACGGCGCTAAGGAGGAGAACGCAAAAATCCGTATCCACGCCTTCAACGCGTTGATAAACATGAGCTTGTACGACCCGTACGTCAATATGCTTCGTACCACTACAGGCACTATGTCGGCAATACTCGGCGGTGTCGATTCGTTCTCGGTCACCCCGTTTGACGCCACCTTTGAAGAGGCCACCGAGTTTGCCGGCCGTATCGCACGCAACCAGCAGCTCATCCTCAAGGAAGAGTCGCATTTCGACAAAGTCGCTGACCCGGCAGCAGGCTCCTATTACATTGAAAATCTCACAGAATCCATCGCCACCGCGGCATGGAACGTCTTCCTCTCCATTCAGGACGAAGGCGGCTACCTCGCCGCAGTGCGCAAGGGCACAATCCAAAATATCGTGAAGGAAAGCGCCGCCAAGCGTTTCAGCAACGTCGCCACACGCCGCGAGACCATCCTCGGAACCAACCAGTTCCCTAATTTCACCGAGACAATGAAGTTCGACCCGGCTGAGTGGGTGTTCAAGGCGAGCTGCAAACGCGACGCCAACGCCGAGGTCGAGACCATCGACACCTTCCGCGTGGCACAACAGTTCGAGACGATGCGCTATGCCACCGACGTCTATGCCAAAGACCACAAACGCCCGACAGCATGGATGTTCACATACGGTAACCTCGCCATGCGTAAAGCCCGCGCCAACTTCGCATCGAACTTCTTCGCTTGTGCAGGCTTCGAAGTGGTCGATAACCCCGGCTTCAAGACCCTTGAAGAAGGCATAGCCGCAGCACGTCAGGTGAAGCCTGAAATTTTGGTCATCTGCTCGTCCGACGAGGAATACGGCGAAGGTAACGCCCTCAAAATTTACGAAGAGTTGAAAAACGAGACCATCGTGGTGCTTGCCGGCAACCCCGAAGGTACCGCCGACATCCTCAAAGAAGCAGGTCTCGAATACTTCATCCACGTGAAGAGCAACGTTCTTGACACATTACAGAGTTTCCAGAAAAAATTAGGTATAACAAAGTAAGAAAGGAGTAAGCAATGAAACCAGATTTCAAAAATATTAACATCAACGCTATACCTAAGTCACAAATCAAAGCTGATTACAAGCCTGACTGGGAAACTGTTGAGCATATCAATGTGAAGCCGGCTTATACGGCTGAAGACCTTGAGAATATGGAGCACCTCAACTATGCTGCAGGTATCGCCCCGTATCTCCGCGGACCTTATTCCACTATGTATGTGATGCGTCCTTGGACCGTCCGTCAGTATGCCGGTTTCTCGACAGCTGAGGAGTCAAACGCATTCTACCGCCGTAACATCGCTGCTGGTCAGAAAGGTCTGTCAGTGGCATTTGACCTTGCCACACACCGTGGTTATGACGCTGACCATGAACGCGTTATGGGTGATGTCGGTAAGGCTGGCGTGTCAATCTGCTCCGTCGAGGATATGAAGGTCCTCTTCGACCAGATTCCTTTGAATAAGATGTCAGTCTCCATGACAATGAACGGTGCTGTGTTGCCGATTTTAGCATTCTATATCGTCGCCGCTCTTGAACAAGGTGCAAAATATGAGGAGCTGCAGGGTACCATCCAAAATGACATCTTGAAAGAGTTCATGGTGCGTAACACCTATATCTACCCACCTGAGTTCTCGATGCGTATCATCGCTGATATCTTCGCGTTCACTTCACAGAACATGCCGAAGTTCAACAGCATCTCAATCTCTGGCTACCACATGCAGGAGGCAGGCGCCACATGCGACATCGAGCTCGCTTACACTCTCGCCGATGGCTGGGATTACCTCCGCACAGGCGTGAAGTCAGGTCTCGACATCGATGCCTTTGCACCACGTCTCTCGTTCTTCTGGTGCTCTGGAATGAACCATTTCATGGAGATTGCCAAGATGCGCGCCGCACGTATGCTGTGGGCTAAGATTGTGAAGACCTTCAACCCGAAGAGCGAGAAATCATTGGCACTTCGCACACATACCCAGACTTCAGGATGGTCGCTCACCGAGCAGGACCCGTTCAACAACGTGGCTCGTACATGCATCGAAGCTATGGGTGCAGCTCTCGGCCACACACAGTCGTTGCACACCAACGCTTTGGACGAGGCCATCGCACTGCCTACCGACTTCTCGGCTCGTATCGCTCGTAACACTCAGATTTACATCCAGGAAGAGACCAACGTGTGCCGTGTGGTTGACCCATGGGCAGGTTCATATTATGTTGAATCACTCACCAAAGAGATTGCCGAGCGCGCCTGGGCTCACATCATGGAGATCGAGGAGATGGGCGGTATGGCAAAGGCTATCGAGACAGGTCTTCCGAAGATGCGTATCGAAGAGGCGGCAGCCCGCAAACAGGCTAAGATCGACTCTGGCACTGAGACCATCGTCGGTATCAACAAATATCGCCTTGAGCATGAGGATAGCATTGATACTCTTGAAGTTGACAACACAGCAGTGCGCGAGTCACAAATCAAACGCTTGAAAGAGCTCCGTGCCAACCGTAATGAGGCCGACGTGCAGCGTTGCCTCGACGCAATCACCGAGTCGGTGAAGACAGGTAAGGGAAATCTGCTCGCTCTCGCGATAGAAGCCGCGAAATGCCGCGCGACACTCGGTGAGATTTCAATGGCATGCGAGAAGGTCGTGGGTCGTTATAAAGCTGTAATTCGTTCAATATCAGGAGTTTATTCTATGGAAGCAAAAGGTAATGACAAATTCGCGAAAGCACAGGCTATGGCTGATGAGTTTGAAAAACTCGAAGGTCGCCGTCCTCGTATCATGATTGCGAAGATGGGTCAGGATGGTCACGACCGTGGTGCCAAAGTGGTGGCGACAGGCTACGCCGACATAGGTTTCGACGTCGATATGGGTCCGTTGTTCCAGACTCCTGCTGAGGCAGCTCGTCAGGCAGTGGAGAATGATGTCCATGTGGTCGGTGTGTCGTCGTTAGCGGCAGGTCACAAGACTCTCGTACCTCAGATTATCAAGGAGTTAGAGAGGCTCGGTCGTCCGGATATCATGGTGGTGGTGGGCGGTGTCATCCCTCATCAGGACTATCAGTTCCTGTATGATGCAGGCGCAGCAGCCATCTTCGGTCCCGGAACTATCGTTTCAGACTCGGCAATCAAGATGCTCGAACTGCTTATCGCAACTCGCAAACAATAATATATGTAGTGTAAAGACGCGATTCATCGCTCTGCTATATATGTCGAAGAATAAGTATTACACGGTTTGGTCCGGCCGGCGAGTCGGCGTCTTCGCCTCTTGGGACGAGTGCCGTCAGCAGGTCGAAGGGTTCCCTGGTGCGAGATACAAAGGATTTCCCACCAGAGAATCCGCCGAATCGGCGTTTAAGTCTGACCCCGCGGAGACGAATGAAAACCCGTCTCAACAAAATTGGCAGTCGTTGTCCGCAGGCAGCCCGCGGCCTGACACCATCGCCATCGCCGTCGATGCGGCTTGCTCAGGGAACCCCGGCAAGATGGAATATCGCGGCGTGTTCGTCGATACCGGCACCGAGCTGTTTAAAAGCCCAGTGTTTGAAGGCGGAACCAACAATATAGGGGAGTTCCTCGCCATAGTGCACTGCCTCGCATGGCAACAGAAACACAAACTCAACTATCCTATCTATTCTGATTCCGTCAACGGTCAGAAATGGGTGAGTTTGGGACTGTGCCGTACGAAACTCGTTGAGAATGATAAGAACAGGTATCTCTTCGAGGTGATACGTCGAGCCGAGAAATGGCTGCATGACAACACCTTCAGAGTGCCGATACGTAAGTGGAGAACCGAGATTTGGGGTGAGATACCTGCTGACTTCGGTCGTAAGTGATTAAAAATCAACGTTATGATAAAATACGATACTTTTTATATGCAATGTCCGCGCTGCGACTCGTGGCTCGAGGGACATCTCGTGAAGTCGGAGATGGTTAATAAATCGATATTGTATTCCGATGGTAAGACGTTGAACGACAATTACATAACCGAGACACAGAAGATTGTACAATGTCCCGCCTGCAGTCATTGGTTCTGGGTTGAGAATTATCAGGAGCCTGTCGTGACTTATGAGAAACCTGATGTGCCTTACTACAATTGGAACAACTGGCGTTTCTTCGGCACTAATTTCAACAGCGTGGAGGGACGTCTGGCTCTCGTTGAACATTACAAGCAATTTCTTAAAGTCATTGATAATGATAGAGATAAAGAGCTTTACATCCGCCGTCTGATGTGGTGGGCGTATAACGATTTGGTGCGTAACAACTATCAGATGCACATAGGTTATCTCTTTTCAGGTAAAATGAGTTTCAACGTCTGGAGGAAGAACCGTAAAAAACAAAAACGAGGCAGGATGATGTTCCGCAAGCTTCATGACGAATATATCGACAATATGAAGGCGTTGCTCCTCTTGGTGAAAGGCCGTTACACTCCCGATGATGAGGAATATGAATCTTCTATCTTGGAAATCATAGAGTTATACCGTGAGATGGGCAATTATAACGAGGCTCAAAAGATTCTTAACACCATCCCGAGACGCACGCATTACATCGCCCATATCGCTACTGAAGTCAGGAAGAAACACGATTTTGTGTTTTTAGTAGTTGGTTGACGACATGCGAGGCACAGAAGCAGCCGAAAACCGCAGGCATATATGATATTGTCCCCACAGTGGCTATCTTGTTTTGTTGCTGCTCGTCTTCTACGATGAAGGCGTCGTCTGCCACTTTCTCCGGTGAGAAAACGACGGTGATACCTTCACGGATACCCAAGCGGTGCAGGCGTTTGCGGATGTAGAACGCTAAACGGCAGTTGTACGACTTCGCGATGTCGCATATCTCCACTTTGGTGGGGTCGTATTTCCCTCCGGCACCCATGCAACTCACTATGTTATGATGGTTTTGCACCGCGTAATAAAGTAGAAACACTTTCGGAGCCAGGGTGTCGATGGCATCGACCACGAAGTCGAACTTCTGCGCCATCAAGTCTATAATCGATTGATCTTTAAGATATTGCGTCAGCACATGCAGCTTGATGTCGGGGTTGATGTCGCGTATCCTCTCCGCCATGACCTCGGTCTTGAACCGTCCCATGGTGCTGTCCAACGCCAAAAGCTGACGGTTTTTGTTGGTCGCGCTCACGGTGTCGCTGTCCACTATCGTCATCTCGCCAATGCCCGCGCGTGCCAGTTGTTCCGCTGCATATGCCCCCACACCGCCGAGACCTACCACAAGGACATGCGCCTTGGCAAGACATTGTACGCCTTCGTCACCTATTAATATATTAGTGCGCTGCTTCCAATCTTCCATAGTTCTCAAAAATCTTGTTGCACAAAAACTCTATCTCACATCCCATCAATTTCGCTGCCTTCGCATACACTTCCCTGATTTCTCTTCCCGATACGTCAGTTTCTAAAAACAGCCGTTCTGCCGGGATGTTGTTCAATATCTTAACCGCTTGATTCTCATTACGATACAACACTTCACCAAGCGAGATATAAATATCATGTCTTAACAGCTGCCGCATAGTCTCCACCGAGCTGTTGAACCCGTGAATCACCCAAGGCATCGAGGCCTTCGTCTTCTTTCTGATTTCAATAATCTCGGAGTACGCTCTCACGCAATGAATTATCATCGGCTTGCGGTAACTCTCTGACAATCTTATCATTTCCTCAAAAACCTCTACCTGTTTCTCAAATGTTTCTTTATGAGTTTTATCGAGGCCCACTTCCCCGATTGCGGCTGTCATTTCGAGCGGAACGGAATGAAGCGAGGCGCAGTCGAGAAATCCTTCATCACTGAAAGCTTTTTTGTAAAGAAGATTTCTCCATTCCGCTTCGCTCCGATCGAAATGGCTAATATCCCAGGGATGTATTCCCCAAGTCGTTAAAACTCTTTCAGAAAAGTCGTCAACAATCCTTATAACAGATTGATTGTCAATATGTGTATGGATGTCAACGAACATCAGCGTTTATTTTGCCTTCCCTTGGTTTGCTACGCTCTGCATTTTCTTTGCAATCTCTTCAGGGTCACCAAGGAAGAAGTCTTTTTGCAGCTTCATATTGTCGTCGAACTCGAAGATATAAGGTATTGCTGTCGGGATGTTGAATTTTATGATTTCGTCTTCCGACATGCCTTTCAGCTCCTTCACTATGCCGCGGAGACTGTTGCCGTGAGCCACCACCATCACCTCGTTGTGATTCTCGAAAGCCTTGAGTATCACTTCTTTATAATAAGGCATCAGACGTGCTATGGTGTCTTTCAACGACTCCGTCAGAGGGATCTGCTCGTCGGTAAGCTCGGCATAGCGCGGGTCCTGACGCGGGCTCTTGGGGTCGTCAATCGCCAACGCCGGAGGCTGCACGTCGAAGCAACGACGCCATTTCAAGACCTGCTCCTCACCGTATTTCTTGGCCATATCGACCTTGTTGAGACCTTGCAGCTGACCGTAGCTCTTCTCGTTCAAACGCCAGGTCTTGTACACTGGAAGCCAGTCCATATCCATCACATCAAGAATGTTGTTGAGCGTCTTGACGGCTCTTTTCAGATATGATGTGAAGCAAATCTCTGGCTTATAGCCGTTGTCTTTCAATGATTTACCTGCTTCAATGGCTTCCTGTATGCCTTTTTCCGACAAATCAACGTTGGTCCAACCCGTGAAGAGGTTGAGCTTGTTCCATTCACTTTCGCCGTGGCGAACCAATATCAATTTCTTCATACTTGCATATTTTAATTACAACGTGCAAAAATAATAAAAAACTTTAATGTTTAAAAAATATTTTAATAATTTTGCATCGTCAAAAAACACAAATAAATTTTGCATCTATGTTCATACGAAACATAAATTCCGATTTGATTTTTTTATCATGCTTTATGGTGGGGCTGCAATGGCGTCTCTCATAGCCTGTCTCTATTTGCTTTTGCGCAAGAGCAATGCTTTTACGGATGGTGTAACGTCGCCGTTGCGATTACGACGTTGGGCTGCGGCATTCTTTGCCATATCATTTTTGGGTCATATATGGTGGCTTCTCTTCTACATCTATTCCGAAGCAGCGTGACGCTGACCACCGACTTTGGTGAGGACGCAGCCATGGCAGGCCTCGTCGCCGGCACGAAGGGCGGCAGCCTCACCATCAGCGGCTGCGTGTTCGACGGCTCGATGACGGGTGCCGGCAACACCCGTTGCGCTGGTATTACTGGCTATGAGTACACTGCCACTACCACCACCATCAGCAACTGCCTCTTCGTCCCCGCAACGCTGACCGTCTCCACCACGGACGACACCTATACGAAGACCTTCAGCCGCGATGCCGATGCCACCATCACGGGCTGCTACTACACGCTGACTCTCGGCACAGCGCAGGGAACGGAGGCCAGCACTCCCACCAGCGACCCTGGCAACATCGGCGACTTGGTGAATGACTACGGTATGGTGAAGGCCTACGAGAACGCCATCTTCTTCGACGGCAAATACTGCGTGGTGCCCACTGTCGCCACCGTCATCCAGCCTGAAAACGAATGGGATGCTGTCTGCTGGCAGACGCATACCGCTCAGGCTGACTGGACGTTGCTCGGTGAAGGCTCCACCACGGGGCAGACGCTCGGCACGACCGGCAACACGACGTACTATTACGCCAATTCAAACCTCAGTTTCACCAACAGCAATACTGGCGGCAGCGGTCTGATCATCCAGGGTACGGTGTATCTCTACGTGCCCATTGTCATGACGCTTACCAGCACGGGAGCCAATGCTAACGGACAGACGGGCGCCGGAGCCGGAATTGAACTGACGGCGGGCAACACGCTCTACCTCATCGGCGGCGGCACGGTCAATGCCACGGGCGGCAATGGCGGCAATGGCGGCGACGCAGGTGGCGTGTATAATGAATGGACATCTACTGGCGCCGGTGGCTACGCTGGCGCTGGCGGCGGTGGTGCTGGTGCCGGTATAGGCACACGCGGCGGCAATGGCGGCGGTGTATGGAATAACAGTCTCACCGCGTATCCTGGATGGGGAGTAAAGAGTGGATCCGATGGCGGCGATGGCGGCGATGGCGAAACTGCTGATGCGATGGGAATTCTCTATAAGACAGACGCCATCACGATAAATGCCACGGGCGGCAATGCAGGCTTACCAGGAAGTGGTGGCGGTCGCGGTCGTGGCCGCATAGATGATGAGACTTATAACTATAGTGTATCCGGCGGCGGCGGTGCCGGTGGCTTCGGCGGTGGTGCCAGCAACATCGGAACCGGTGGCCCCGGTGGCGGCGGTGGCGGCGGTGGTGCAGCCGGCAACGTTGCCTGGGTAGTGTACTCTGGAACCTTAAATGGTTACTACTATGCAGGGGCAAAAGGCGGTAAAGGCGGCACAAATGCTGATGGCAATTCTGCCCCCGATGGTGCTCAAGTTTTCTTGGACAATCCTAAGCATGCCGATCAACAAGGAGTCGGCCTCAGACCTAATGCTAGCGACTATAGCGATTGTGCTGGCTGGGAGAACGGCAACGCCTGGCATGACGGCGGGGCTGGCGGCGGCTGTGGCAATGCCAGCAGCGTCGGCACAGTCCAACGCGTGTGGGGCTCGCTGGTGCTGGGCAGCGGTACCGAGGATGACCCGTACCAAATCAAGTGTGCCGCCGACTTCGACCAGTTGGCTGCCAATGTGAACGGCGGAACGACCTACGCGAACAAGTATTTCGTGCTGGTCAACGACATCAGCGTCTCGACGATGGCGGGAATTGACGATGCCAAGTCGTTCCAAGGCACCTTCGACGGCGACAGCAAGACGCTCTCCGTCAACTACAACACCACCGAGAACAACTGCGCCCCGTTCCGCCACGTCAAGAATGCCGCTATCAAGAACCTGCACGTTGCTGGCACCATCTACACCAGCGCGAAGAAGGCCGCAGGCTTCGTGGGCGAGTCGCACGGTGCACTGACCATCACGGGCTGCATCAGTTCGGTCAACATCAACAGTAGTGTCAGTGGCGACGGCACGCACGGCGGATTTGTCGCCACACTGAGTGGAGCGGGCAACACCATCACCATCGACGGCACCTTTGCCACCACTGCCGGCACTACCAACTGTGGCGGCTTCGTCGGATGGCCCGTGTATAACACCCCCACCATCAGCAACTCGCTGATGAAGCCCAGCAGCGTGGACGCAGGCATGCTGAACAACACCTTCGCCCGCTGGCATGAAGGCTACGAGCCAACCATCGACAACTGCTACTACGTTAACCCACAGCTCGGCGAGCCACGCAACGCCTGCACCGTCAGCGGTGCTGCGCAGGCCTACGCCTTTACCACTGCCCCAGCCAACCTCGGCAGCCTTGTGCAGGACTACGGCTTCATCACGGCCTACGAGAACGGCATCCTCTACGACGGCATATACTACGTGGCCTCAACGGACAGCATCAGCCTCACCGTGGAAGGCTACGGCGAAAGCACCGGGAGCGACCACTGGGCGTTCATCGCCTCGCCCGTCGAGGGAAGCATCGCGCCAACGGCGGTCGGAAACCTTGTGGCGGAAACCGAAACGGAATACGACCTTTACCAGTTGAATCCCGGCACCGTGGCTTGGGAGAACTGGAAGCAAAATGAAGGCAACGCAGCTCCGGGCTTCAACTTGGCCAACGGCCAGGGCTACCTCTACGCCACCAAGGAAACGAAGACCTTGGTGTTCAGCGGCACGTTCAACATGGACGACGAAAAGACCATCGGAAACCTTCCCGCCGGCTTCAACCTCGTGGGCAACCCGTTTGTCGTGGAAGCCTACGCAGACAGAAGCTATTACAGGATGAACGATGCGGGCGATGATATTGTCGCTGTTGAAAATTATGCCGGAAACGCGATACCTGTCTGCACCGGCGTTGTTGTGAAAGCGGAAACTTCAGACGAAAGCGTCACATTCAGCACGACGGCTCCGGCGCAGCAGTCGTCAGGCGACGCCGTCAGTTTGCAGATGACCCTTGTGAAAGGCGACCCCAACAGCCGTGACGCGAAGGTGCACGACAAAGCCATCGTGAGCTTCAGCCGAGACGGCCGTCTTGAGAAGTTTGTCTTCAACGAGAGGCACGCCAAGCTGTACATCCCTCAAGACGGCAACGACTACGCCATAGCATTCTCAGAAATGACCGGCGAGGTGGCTCTGAACTTCAAGGCCAGCGAGACAGGCCGTTACACCATCGGCTTCAATTCCGAAAACGTCAAAGGTGTAAGAATACAGCTCACCGACAAGTTGGAAGATAAAATCATCGACCTCAAAGCAATTGATAGTTACACCTTCATGGGTTCGACAGCCGACCGCAGCGACAGGTTCTCCTTGGTGTTCACACGGGTTGAGGCGGGCAGCATTTTCGCTTACCAGAGCGGCGACGACATCGTCGTCAGCGGCGAGGGCGAGCTTCAGGTGTTCGACGTGACGGGCCGCATGGTGATGACCCTGCGGATCAACGGCGTGCAAACGGTTGCGAAGCCGGATCAGACAGGAGTTTACATTTTGAAACTGAATGGGATGGCGCAAAAGATTGTTATAAGATAATATTCAAACCGTCATTTCGACTGAAGCGAAAGCGTTCACTTTGGTGAATAAACCTCCGACAAAAGGATGAGATTTCTCCGCTTCGGTCGAAATGACAAAAAAGAAAGGAAATATACAATGAAAAAGGTATTATTCGCAGTAGCACTGGTTATGACGCTGGGATTAAGCGCGAGCGCACAATACAACGGCGACTCATTCTTCAAAGACTGGGGAGAAAACGACCGTCTTATAGGGAACGATGCCGGCTTTGTGTTGCCTACAGCCCACGGTTGGGGAGTTGATGCGCCTTCAACGCCATTAGGCGGCGGACTGCTCATCCTCACCGCTCTCGGCGCAGGATACGCCTTGAAGAAAAAACTCGAAAAATAGCTGGTATCGAAAAACTTGAAAGCTATTCAATCATAACTTCGTCAGGCGGTGTAGAAGGCCTCAAAAACATAGCAAAATATATCGGGAGATAGGCAATTTTTCCATGTTGCCTGATCTCCCTTTCATTTGAAAGCACTATCGCCTTCAGAATGTTATAATCGGGAGTCTCCACAAAAGTGTCAAGCGAAGCATGCAAATCGTAATCTTTGCCCGATTTCACTTCAATGGGAACGACCGACAGACTGTCGTAATCGTTGACCAGAAACTCAACTTCGCCTTTCTTCTTGTTGTCATAATAAAACAGTGGGAAGCCGTGGGCAGAGAGCTCGCTACAAACCACCAGCTCATAAACAGTGCCCAAATTGATGCTCTTCTGCTCTTCCATTATGGCCGTAATGTTGTATTGATAGAGCAACCTCGTAAGCAAGCCCACGTCGTTCAAATAAAGCTTTAGCAGGTTCTTGCTCTCCGACTCAACCAAAGGAAACTTTGGATTGGATATGGCCTTGACTTCGTTGCAGATTCCGCTTTTCACAAGGTATTCAAACTCATCCTGATAATGAGCTGCTCGAGCTTGCTCCTTGTCCTCAATCTGCTTGAATCTTACACGCTTTTTCTTGTTTTCCAAATAAGACGGCACCAGTTCGTAAATGCGCTCTATTTTCAGTTTGTGTTCCTTGTCGTATTGGCTTGCATCACCTTTATACAGATTATACACCTCTTCCTGCGCGGCTCTGACACGGACAATATTTCTGGTTTCAATAAAAGTATTCACTGCATCAGGCAACCCTCCAACCAAAAGATACAGCTTGAAAAGCTCCATCATCTTCCGATGAAGCGCTTCCGAGAGGGCGGTCTTCTGCTCAAAGCATTTACGGGCATGGTCAATAAACTCTTCTCCTACGTTGTTGGCCCATAAAAACTCCTCAAAATCCAATTGATACATATTTACCACCTCAACCTTTCCGCCTGGCTTCGATAGCGTCTGGTCCAATGCAATTCCTAATTGTGAACCGCTTACGATATAGGTGAAACGGTCGTCCTGCTTGAGAAACTTCAGGAGTGTCAGCATCTCCGGGTAAGCCTGAATCTCGTCCAAGAATACAAGGGTGTTTCCCCTCTCCTTCATCCTGTCGCCTGCAATGGTGCTCAGCCGAAGATAGAAATCCTCCTTGTTACGGGTTCCCTCAAACACACGGTCGCCTTTCTTGTCTTCAACCAGGTCGATTTCGATATAATTCTCAAACCGATTCTGCCCCTCATGGCGGATGATATACGATTTGCCAATCTGTCGGGCACCGTTCAAGACCAAAATTTTATTTGACCCATTCTTTAGATAATCGATGATTTTTTCTTGAATTTTTCTCCTAAGCATACATTTTTCCGTTAAAAATAACAATGCAAAAATACACTTTTCTGAAATATAAACGTAAAAAAAATACACTTTTCTTAATTTTTTTTATCCCTGACTTTCAAAATATGCAAAAATTGTTTCAAAATTTGCAAAAGTTTGCTTATTTTTGCTCTCGGAGCAAGATATGCACTCTCACGAAGACGTAAAAAGTTTTAGTGTCCGCTTTCAGATAAAATTCTTATCTTTGCACCGTGAGAATGATTAAGCCATCGAAATTTCTCAGGATGTTTTATCCTTCGCTGCTTTGGCAGATGCCGAAGACAGGCGAGAAGACCGTTTATCTCACATTCGACGACGGGCCGCATCCGCTGATAACACCGAAAGTGCTTGAGATTCTTAGACGTTACAATGCCAAGGCGACGTTTTTCTGTATCGGGAACAACGTGAAAAAATATCCAAACACTTTTGAACTGATAAAAAAAGAAGGCCATGCCGTGGGCACTCATACTTTCAATCACGAAAACGGCTGGAAGACAGCGACAAACGATTATGTGAAGTCGGTTTTAGATTCTAACGCATTGATTCACAGCAATTTGTTTCGTCCACCTCACGGAAAAACAAAACACTCCCAACTAAAAAAACTTAAAGCTTTAAACTTAAAAACTGACTCTCAACTCTCAACTCTCAACTCTCAACTAAAAATAGTTGCCTGGACTGTCATCGCCTACGACTGGGATCATGCCTTGTCGCCTGAGCAGGTTTATCAAAACGTGGTGAGAAACGCCGGTGACGGGGCTATCATCACATTCCACGACAGCCTGAAGGCCTACAACAACATGATTTCGGCTCTCCCAAGAATCCTTGAATATTACAACAATAAGGGGTATAGTTTCAAATCAATACACTAATAACTTTCAACTGACTCTCAACTCTAAACTCTAAACTCTAAACTCTAAACTAATATCATCCGATGCGACTCCAGTCGAAGTCACGTTCAAACTGCTGCGAGAAATACGTTTTTGTAGCCTGATGTTCCGGCTTCGACAGCGTGGGGTCGGCATCTAAGAGCAGGTTCGCCATCTTTCTTGTATGCCTGATGATAGGCTCATCGTGTTGGAAATCACCTATCTTCATCTCAATCATCCCCGACTGCCGGGTGCCTTGTGTCTCGCCGGGACCTCGCAGCTGCAGATCTGCCTCTGCTATCTCGAAGCCGTCGTTAGTCTTCACCATCGTCTCCATGCGTTTCTTGCCCTCGCCGGTGATTTTGTGGTCGGTGATGAGCACACAGTACGACTGCTCGGCGCCACGCCCGACGCGTCCTCTCAGCTGATGTAGCTGCGAGAGCCCGAACCTGTTGGCGTTTTCGATAATCATCACTGAGGCGTTGGGCACGTTAACACCCACCTCTATGACAGTCGTGGCAATCATGATATGCGTCTCGCCACGCACAAAACGCTGCATCTCCCAGTCTTTGTCGTCGGCCTTCATCTGACCGTGCACCACGCTGATGTGATAATCCGGCTCCGGGAAGTCGCGCAACATAGCCTCGTAGCCCTCCTGCAGATTTATCAAGTCCATCTTTTCCGACTCCTTGATGAGCGGATAAACGACGTATATCTGGTGTCCTTCGGCTATCTGTTTCTTCATGAAGCCGATGACCGCAAGTCGTTGTTCCTGATACACATGCACCGTCTTCACGGGCTTACGTCCTGGTGGCAGCTCATCGATTTTCGAGACATCGAGGTCACCATATTGCGTCATCGCCAAGGTGCGCGGAATAGGTGTAGCTGTCATCACCAGAGTGTGCGGAGGAAACGCAGTTTTGTCCCAAAACGAAGCCCTCTGCGCCACACCGAAACGGTGCTGCTCGTCGATGATGCAGAGTCCTAAGTTCTTGAAAACAACGGTGTCTTCAATCAAAGCATGAGTACCTATTATTATCTGAAGGTCGCCGCTTGCGAGGTCGGCGAGAATTTGTTTGCGTTCCGCTGTCTTAGTGCTTCCTGTGAGCAGCGCAAAATGCACGTCCATGCCTTCAAGTTGTGCACGTAGCGTCTCAAGATGTTGTGTGGCAAGGATTTCTGTCGGGGCCATGAGAGCCGCTTGATAGCCGTTGTCGAGAGCAAGAAGCATTATCATCAGTGCGACGATAGTCTTTCCGCTGCCCACGTCGCCTTGCAGGAGCCTGTTCATCTGGTGGCCGCTCTTCAAATCGGCGCGAATCTCCTTGATGACACGTTTCTGCGCATTCGTGAGCGGAAACGGCAGATGTTCCTTGTAAAAGGTGTTGAAATAATCGCCAACTGTTTGAAACACAACGCTTCGGGTGTTTATCTGACGATCTTTCTTATGAATCAGCAGACGAAGCTGGAAGAAAAAATGCTCCTCATATTTTAACCTTGTCGTAGCTCGTTTGATGTCAGTGTTGTTCGACGGCAGGTGAATCTTGTAATAGGCATCTTTGCGAGGTAAAAGCTTGTCGTGAAGCACCAAACTCTCCGGCAAGACTTCCGGAATCATGTTCCACACCTGCAACACGCATGTCTTGATGATTTTCGCGAGCTGTTTAGTGCCTAATCCTGCATTTTTCATCTTCTCGGTGGTGTTGTAAACGCCTTGCAGAGCCTCGCCGACAAGCACGTCGTCGGGGTTGTAGTCCTCCACATCGGGGTGAGTGAAGCTGAAACGGTTGTTGAAGACGCTCGCCTTGCCGAAGATGAGGTATTTCTTACCTGGCTGGAAGCGGTTCTTTATCCATTTCAGACCCTTAAACCACACAAGTTCGATGGAGCCGGTGTCGTCGGTGAAGGTGGCGGTGATTCTTGTAACTCTCGGACTACCAAAGGCTTGCATGTTGCTAACGGTACCCACGAGTTGGTAATAGACGGTGTCGTCGCGAATCTGGCACACTTTGTGAATCTGCGAGCGGTCGATATAGCGGAACGGGAAATAGTCAAGCAGGTCGTGAAACGTGAAAATGCCAAGTTCCTTGTTCAGAATCTCAGCCCGTTTCGGCCCGACGCCCTTGAGATATTCTATTTTCGTCTGAAGCAAATCCATAATTCTAATTCTTTAAACATCCTATAGGAACAACAAAAACGCCATCTTCTCGTCGATATGCATATTTTCCAACAGCAGTCAGCACCATCATAAACGACGGGGTTTTCATTTTTGTTGTATCAATTTTTGATGCGAGTTTCAGCAAAGTGTTTGCACCTTGTTCTATGAGTGCGCTTCCGCCAAGTTTTATCTCAATCAAACCATACGCCCCGCCTCTTAGATGTATTACAGCATCACATTCCAATCCGTTATGGTCGCGGTAGTGATAAACATTCCCGTTAAGGGACTCGGCAAAAACGCGTAAATCTCTGATACACAATGTTTTAAATAATAATCCCATTGTGTTTAAATCATTGATTAAATCTTTCGGACCGATTTCCAAAGCGGCCGCACCAATCGACGGATCGACCAAATATCTGGTGTCTGATGTTCTAATGGCTGTTTTTGAGCGCAGATTAGGGTTCCACGCCGGAATATCATCGACAACAAATATCTTTTTTAAAGCATTGATATAAGAAATTATAGTCTCGTCATCGAATGATGATGCCTCGTTGTCCAACAAATCTTGTTTTATAGACCTAATAGGTGCTTGCGACCCTTGATATCTTGAATAAGAACGCAATAATCTCTTGACTCTTGAAGGGTTTCGTGAAATATTGTCAGCACGGCTTATATCCGATTCAACGACGGCGTTATAATATTCGGAAGCTATGTTTAACGCCAAATCTCCGCCAATATTTACCGCTTGAGGCCAACCACCTCGGCAAATGAGATAGGCGATATCTTCAAAATTAAGATTGTTTGTTTCGGCTATTTTTTCCGGTGAAGTGAAAAGATATGTCATACTGACCGAACCGTTTGATTCACCTGATTCATATAATGACATAGGTCTCATTGTCATCCACGAAAATCGGCCTGTGCCGCTGTGATGTATCTGTGATTTGTCAGCAGGGACAGCAGAACCTGTCAATATGAATTGACCGAAACCGTCACGATGGTCAACAGTGAATCTTACTGAGTCCCAGAGACTTGGAGCTAATTGCCAATCGTCAATAAGGCGAGGCGTCGCACCTTCCAACAGCTTTTTCGGTTCGGTATTAGCCATAATCAGGTTCGATGCGCTGTTTTCCGGGTCGTCCATGTATAAAATACTCTTCGCAGCTTGTTCGGCAGTGGTTGTCTTTCCGCACCATTTAGGCCCTTGTATCAAAACAGCTCCAATGTATTGGAGTTTCTTTGCCAACAACTCATCAGCTATTCTTTTTCTATATTTGTTCATCATGATAAATGACTGATTTTCTGCTGCAAAGATACAAAAAATTTTAATATTCGGTAATTTGGAGCAAAATTTTTCGGTAATTTGGAGCAAAATTTTTCGGTAATTTGGAGATTTTGGAATGGTTTTTCGGTTTTTTACGTGAAATTTGTCCCAAGAAAAGAATTTTTGTAATTTTGCATCATGATTTATCTCAACGGGAATACGGAATTACTTGATATTGATGACGCCTTGTCGAAAGTGTCTTCACAGCGGCGTGAACAGGTGCTTAAGATAGCCCATGAGAGCGGCCGGCGGCTGTCGTTGGCGGTGTATCTTCTCTTGATGGAAGGTCTCCAAAAAGAATACGGCATCACCGAACCGCCTGTTTTCGAATATCTTGAAGGCGGCAAACCCGTCATCAAAGGGCATCCGGATATTCACTTCAACTTCAGCCATTCGGGTAATGTCGCATTATGCGCCATCGACAGCCGGCCGGTAGGCGCCGACGTTGAGACACCCCGCAAGATTACGCCATCGCTGATAGCCTACACCATGAACGACGAAGAGCAAGCTTTGATAGCGTTGGCGCCCGAAAGCCTCACGGCTTTCCTCGCTCTCTGGACCAAAAAAGAGGCAGTGCTCAAACTCACAGGCGAAGGCATCCGCCGCGACTTGAAAACCGTACTTGCAAACAACGCCGAATACCGTATCGAGACAAAAACCACAAAAGATTTCGTCTATTCCGTGGCGAGATATAACTATTGAGATTGCGCCTTTATAGGAATGGCAGTCATAAAAATCTGTCCACGAAAGCATTAAAATCACCTTTCGTGGACAAAATTTATGCAAAAAAAGTGTCGGTTTTGGTGCTGTATTTATCTGTAAAAGCAGCGGAACCATAAAAAAACCGACACTTTGATGGCATCGGTTTTTAATGTGGTTTCTTATCGTTTAATCAACTGCGGTTACTGTGGCAGACCAGCCAGAAGATGTGATACTTCCATCACTATGCCATGATACTGTAATACTGCCACCATACGATGAGTATTTCGTTCCGGGACTATTCGTACCACTATACGTACTGCCGCTTATAGTCAAATAGTCATAACCTGATTCAGTAGAGAATGAGTTGAAAACAATCTTTACTCTTTTCCCGGAAGGTGCAAAGAAAGTGAAAGTGTAGTTTTCATTGTTAGAGTAGTCGCCATTAGGTCCTCCACTATCATAGAAATAATATGTTCTACCTGTTTGTATAACAGTCATATGCCGCGGCTCAACATTGTCCTTGTGGCATGCTGTTGCTACGAACAGCAAAGCTATTAAGGGAATTAATATTTTTCTCATAGTGTTTTATTTCTTTAATTTTGTATTAAACTTCATTAGTGTCCACTAAAAATTTGGACGGTTTTAATTTGTGGGATTTTTAACAAC
>ERZ842401.2463-NODE-2463-length-24750-cov-6.450172_pt1 | contig 24750 bp, 20 predicted proteins | sample MGYA00521270_ERZ842401 | MGnify/ENA primary metagenome ERZ842401 (study PRJEB31892, sample SAMEA3878208) | bioreactor metagenome | biome: Moose rumen | place: Sweden | collected 2011-10 | study: EMG produced TPA metagenomics assembly of the PRJEB12797 data set... | reverse complement strand
GGCATCCAGACCAACGCCGAGATGACCAACAAGCTCATAGAGCGCTTCTGCCCCCTGTCCGCCGACTGCCAGGAGATCCTGGTCAAGCTGATGGACAGGCTCGGGCTGTCCATGCGCGCCTATTTCAGGATTGTCCGCGTCGCCCGCACCATCGCCGACCTTGCCGGCTCCCCCGACATCACCCCCTCCCACATCTCCGAGGCCGCCGGCTACAGATTTCTCGACCGGAATGTTGTCCGGTAATACGGATTTTTTAGTATCTTTACCATTATTCAAAAGACAATGGGAAAGTGCATACGTATAGAATCCCTTTCGGGGCTTGACAGGGCGGCGCGCGAATTCCTGCAGGCGACAGGCGACCGCAAGCTGGTGGCTTTCTACGCGCCCATGGGCGCAGGCAAGACCACCTTCATCACGGCTGTCTGCAAGGCCCTCGGCGTGCGCGAGGACGCCGTCAGTTCCCCTACCTTCGCCATAGTCAACGAGTACCTCACCGCCGCCGGCGAGAGGCTCTTCCATTTCGACTTCTACCGCATAGAGAGCAACGCCGAGGCCCTCGATATCGGTCTCTACGAGTATTTCGACTCCGGCTCGCTCTGCCTCATGGAGTGGCCCGAAAACATCGAGTCCCTGCTCCCTGAGGATACCCTCCGGGTCAGAATCACCGTCGATCCTGACGGCACGAGGGTCCTTACTCTGGAATAAAAAATCCGGGCTGCGAAGAGCCCGGATTTTTCGTATAACTAAGGTAAGAATTACCTCCTTTCGTCGCGGCGGTCGCCACGGCCACGGCGGTCGCGGCCTCCACGACGGTCGCCACGGCGGTCGCGGTCACCACCCCTCTGGCCTGCGGCCTGGGAGTTGGCAGCTGCGAACGCAGCGGGAGTGAGATCCTGACGGCCGTACTTCTCGCCGTTGCAGATCCAAACCTTGATGCCGAGACATCCGACCTTGGTATTTGCAATTGCAAGAGCGTAGTCGATATCGGCGCGGAATGTGTGCAGAGGAGTACGTCCTTCCTTGAACATTTCGCTGCGGGCCATTTCGGCACCGCCTACACGGCCGCTGATCTGAACCTTGATCCCCTCGGCGCCGACGCGCATTGCGTTGGCGATGGCCATCTTGATGGCGCGCCTGTAGGATACACGGCCCTCGATCTGGCGGGCGATGCTGTCGGACACAAAGCGGGCGTCAACCTCGGGGCGCTTGACCTCGTAGATGTTGATCTGAACCTCTTTGCTGGTAACCTTCTTGAGCTCTTCCTTGAGTTTGTCGACCTCGGTGCCGCCTTTTCCGATAATGAAACCGGGACGTGCTGCATAGATGGTGACGGTGATGAGCTTGAGGGTACGCTCGATGACGATCCTGCTCAGGCCTGCCTTTGCGAGGCGGTTGCCCAAGTACTTGCGGATCTCGTAGTCCTCGGCGATCTTCTCTGCGTAGTTTCCACCACACCAGTTGGAATCCCAACCGCGGGTGATACCGATTCTGTTGCTGATAGGATTAGTTTTCTGTCCCATAATTATTTCTCCTCCTGAGCTTTTTTGACATCAAGAACCACGGTAACGTGATTGGAGCGCTTGCGGATACGTCCGGCACGGCCCTGAGGGCAGGGGCGGATACGCTTGAGCGTGCGTCCTTCATCTACCATAATGGTCTTCACATAAACATTACCGTTGTCAAGCTCTGAAGCCTGATCGGGATTCTTGGCCTCCCAGTTGGCAACTGCGCTGCGGAGCAGTTTCTCAAGCTTGACGCTGGCTTCCCTCTTGGAGAAGTGAAGCAGGTCGATAGCGTGATTCACCTCGACACCGCGGACGGTATCGGCCACAAGGCGCATCTTGCGGGGAGAAGTAGGAACATCATTCAATTTGGCTACTGCGGTGGTCTTCTTAGCTTCCTTGAGCTTTTCGGCCATAAGGTATTTACGCTTTCCCATAATTACTTATTGTTACCGGAGTGACCCTTGAATGTACGTGTAGGTGCGAACTCACCGAGTTTGTGCCCTACCATCTGCTCTGTAACGTAAACAGGTATGAACTTGTTTCCGTTGTGAACGGCGATAGTATGGCCGATGAAGTCCGGGGAGATCATGCTGGCGCGGGACCAGGTCTTGACCACCTCTTTCTTTTTACTGCCATCATTCATAGCGAGAATCCTCTTCTCGAGGGCTTCCTGAATGTATGGACCTTTTCTTAATGAACGACTCATATTCTCTAAGTTTTACCTGTTACTTCTTTCTTCTTTCAATGATGAACTTATTGGACGCAGCCTTCGGGTTGCGTGTCTTGTAACCCTTGGCAGGCAAGCCCTTGCGTGAACGGGGATGTCCACCGGAAGCGCGGCCTTCGCCACCTCCCATAGGGTGATCGTGAGGGTTCATGACAACACCACGGTTGTGAGGACGCTTGCCCATCCAACGGCGACGTCCGGCCTTTCCGTGGCTCTCCAGGTTGTGATCCGTGTTGGAAACGGTGCCTACCGTGGCGCGACAGGAAACCAGGACCATACGGGTTTCGCCCGAAGGGAGACGAAGAATTGCGTGATTGCCTTCGCGGGCAGCGAGCTGTGCCGAAGCACCGGCGGAGCGTGCCATTACGGCGCCCTGGCCGGGACGGAGCTCGATGTTGTGCACGAGGGTACCTACAGGAATCTCGGAGAGAGGGAGGCAGTTGCCGACCTCGGGAGCGATGCCGCGGCCCGAAGCGATTACCTGACCGACCTTGATGCCGTCCGGAGCGATGATGTATTTCTTGACTCCGTCTTCGTATTCCACGAGAGCGATGCGTGCGCTGCGGTTAGGATCATATTCGATGGTCTTCACTGTAGCGGTGCAATCGTCCTTGGTGCGATAGAAGTCGATGATGCGGTACATTCTCTTGTGGCCGCCACCGATGTAGCGCACTGTCATCTGGCCGGTGTTGTTGCGGCCGCCAGTGCTCTTGAGGGGTTCGAGAAGAGCCTTGTGAGGCTTCTTGGTAGTGATCTCTGCGAAGGTGCTGATGACCTTGTTACGCTGACCGGGAGTTACCGGTTTGAATTTTCTTACTGCCATGATTCTTGCCCTCCTTAAATATTAGCATAGAAGTCAATCTTGTCGTCACCTGCAAGAGTGATATACGCCTTCTTGTAGTGATTCATGCGGCCACGAAGAAGCCCTGCCTTTGTATAACGGCTCTTCTTCTTGCCATGATAATTGACTGTATTGACATCGGCAACGGATACGCCATAGAGCTTCTCCACTGCATCCTTGATCTGAAGCTTGTTCGCCTTGCGGTCTACCACAAAGCCGTAACGGTTCAAATTTTCGCCCTGAGCCGTCAGCTTCTCTGTTACTATAGGCTTAATGATAATTCCCATCGCTCAAATTATTTTTTCCTTTCTGCGAGGATGTCCTGCACGCCGTCGACCATCACGAGGGTGTTGGCCTTTACGATAGCGTAGGTGTTGATTTCGTCAACAGTGATGACATCGGCGTAAGGAAGGTTACGGGATGAAAGAAATATGTTATCGGAGTTTGCGGGAAGCACGAAGAGCACATTGCGGTCGCCAGCCTTGAGGTTGGTGAGGATCTGTGCGAATTCCTTCGTCTTGGGAGCGTCCATCGCGAAAGGCTCTACCATCACGATAGCCTTGTCCTGAGCCTTGTAGCTGAGGGCCGAGCAACGTGCGAGGGATTTGACCTTCTTGTTGAGCTTGTTGTGATAGAAGCGGGGGACGGGACCGAACACGCGGCCGCCGCCGACGAAGATGTTTGCTTTCAAACTGCCGTGACGTGCACCGCCGCCGCCTTTCTGGCGACCGAGCTTCTTGGTGCTGTGGGCGATCTCGCTGCGGTCCTTGGTCTTGGCGTTGCCGTGACGCTGGTTTGCGAGATACTGTACTACGTCGAGATAGATGGCGTGATCATTGGGCTGGATACCGAAGACGTCCTCTGCGAGGTCAACCTTCTTTCCGGAAGGAGTTCCGTCGATTTTGTAAACAGGAAGTTTCATAATTACGCCTCCACTATTAAATAAGAACCTTTGGCTCCGGGAACGGAACCTTTGACTACGATGAGGTTGTACTCAGGGTCCACCTTGATGACCTGAAGATTCTCGATCTTCACGCGGTCACCGCCCATACGGCCGGCCATACGCATTCCGGGGAACACGCGGGAAGGCCATGAGGATGCGCCCATTGAACCGGGGTGACGAAGACGGTTGTGCTGACCATGGGTCTTGCCGCCAACTCCTTGGAAGTGATGACGGTGCACAACGCCCTGGAAACCCTTACCTTTGGAAGTGCCGACAACGTCCACGAAAGGAACATCCTCCGTGAAAACATCGGCAACGGTGAGAGTGTCGCCAAGCTTGAGTTCCTTTGCGAAATCTGCCTTGAATTCGACAATTTTACGCATGGGAGCTACTCCTGCCTTGGCAAAATGGCCCTGAAGGGCTTTGCTGGCGTGCTTTGCAGTTGTTTCGTCATAGGCAAGCTGCACTGCTTCGTAACCGTCGGTTTCGACTGTGCGGATTTGCGTGACAACGCACGGACCAGCCTCGATAACGGTGCACGGGAGGCTCTTCCCGTCGGCACCGAAAACGGAAGTCATTCCGATTTTCTTTCCAATTAATCCAGGCATTGGTTTGTTAATTAATTGATAATTACTACTTTAATAAAGCAACCCCTTTTTTGGGGGCTGCAAATATACGATTTATTTTCCAAATAACAAAGGAATAAAAGTTTTTGCTATCTTTGTACAATATGATGATTTTGGACATTCTCGGGTTTTTGCACCTGGGTTTTGCAGATATAATAGACATAATAGTCGTCGCGCTTATCCTCTACGTGGTATTCCGCTGGTTGAGAGGATCTTCCGCCGTGAACATCTTCATCGCCATCCTGATGCTGTTCCTCATACGCATCGCGGCAGTGGCCATGAACATGAAACTCCTTTCCGCGCTGCTCGACACCGTGATCGACGTGGGCGCCATCGCCCTGATAGTGATTTTCCAGCCCGAACTCAGACAGTTCCTCAGCAGGGTGGGCCGGTCTACCAACATCCTCGACAAACTCTTCGTCCGCAACGCCAATGCTGTTGACGATTCCGCCGCCAAGGAACTCTCCATCGCATGCTTCGAGATGGCGGAGCAGAAAACCGGCGCGCTCATAGTGCTGCGCCGCAAGAATTCCCTTCAGGATATTATCGACACGGGCGACGTCGTAGATGCCGAAATCAGCAGCCGCCTGATCGAGAATATCTTTTTCAAGAACTCCCCCCTCCACGACGGTGCCATCATCTTAGGCGGCAACCGCATCATCGCCGCCCGCTGCACCCTTCCCATCACGGACCGCACCGACATCCCCTCCAAATACGGAATGAGACACAAATCCGCAATCGGCATCTCCGAACGCAGCGACGCCGATGTTATCGTAGTCAGCGAACAGCGGGGTACGGTTTCCTTCGTGCGGGAAGGGAAGATCACCGAAATAAGCAGCCGCAACGCCCTCAAACTGATGCTGCAACCACCCCAAAAGGAAGATTAGGCCGTGGAAGAAAAGACTCAGAAATTGGAAGCCAAACTGGGCTTCGACCGCATCCGGCAGATGGTTGCCGACCGCTGCAGCACCGACTATGCCAGCGACAGGGTGATGTCGGAGGAGTTCTGCACGGACGCTGTCAAAATCCGCCGCAGGCTGATCCTTACCGACGAAATGCGACTTATCCTGATGTTCGAGGAGAGTTTCCCCGCCACCGGATACATCGATGCCATCCCCTTCCTGGAACCTCTGCAAAAAGACGGCTCACGCATCGACGTGCTCAGCCTCGGGAAACTGAAGACCATACTCGACACCATACGCCGCATAGTTCACTTTTTCGGCACGGTAAAAGACGGGGTGTATCCCAACCTCAAGGGGCTTTCGCGCAGCATCAATACCTTCCCTGAAGTGCAGAGGCGCATAGAACAGATACTCGACAAATACGGCGACATCAAAGACTCCGCCTCCGACACCCTCTTCGACATACGGAAGAACCTTCGCGGCAAGGAGGGAAGCATCTCCAAGAAAGCCGCCGCCATACTTGCGCAGGCGCAGGCCGCCGGCATCGCCGATTCCGACGCCGGGGTGACCGTCCGCGAAGGCAAGTACCTGATTCCCGTAGCAAGCTCCGCCAAACGCAAGATGTCCGGATTCGTTTACGGTGAATCCGCCACCGGCAAAACCTCCTACATCGAACCTGCCGAACTCATCGACCTCGAAAACGAGATTGCCGAACTGCGCTTCGCCGAGACCAGGGAAATAGAAAGGATTCTGGCCGAATTCACCGAATTCCTTCGTCCCTATATCCCCGAACTGCTCGCCGGAGCCGCCTTCGTGGGAGAGATCGACTTCTTGATGGCCAAGGCCCGGACTGCCCTCGACTTGCGGGCAGGGATGCCGGTGATAGCCGATGACGGCACCCTCAACCTGCGCAAGGCCCGCCATCCCCTGCTGGAGAAGGCCCTTGCCAAGGAAGGACGCAGCATAGTCCCACAGACGGTGACGCTGAATCCAGTCAAGCACATCCTGCTCATCTCCGGCCCCAATGCCGGAGGCAAGTCTGTCTGCCTCAAGACCGTCGGACTGCTGCAGTATATGTTCCAGTGGGGCATGCTGATCCCGACATCCGAAAGTTCGGAACTGCCTGTATTCGAACGGATTGCGGTGAGTATCGGCGACGATCAGAGCCTGGAGAACGACCTCAGCACCTATTCGTCGTTCCTCGCCGATATGCGGGAGATGCTCTCGTACGCGGACGCGCGTACACTCGTATTGATAGATGAGTTCGGCTCCGGCACTGAACCTGCCGCCGGCGGGGCGATCGCAGAAGCCATACTTGCCGAACTCGACAAGCGCGGCGCCTACGGGGTGATCACCACCCACTACACCAACCTCAAACTCTATGCTTCCGGCGACTCCACCGGCGTGGTGAACGGGGCGATGCTCTTCGACGCCGCCCGTATCGAGCCCCTCTTCCAACTCGAAACCGGTCTGCCGGGCAATTCGTTCGCCTTCGAACTCGCCCGCAAGATGGGACTCCCCGAGACCATAGTCCACGATGCCGAAAACCGCGCCGGCGAAGAGTATGTGGGCATAGAACGAAATCTCCGGAAGATAGTGCGCAGGCGCAAGGTGCTGGACGAAAAACTGCAGAAGGTGAAGAGTACCGACAAGGCCCTCGAAGGGCTGACCGCGAAGTATCAGAAGGAACTGGAGGACATACGCGACCAGAAGAAGAAAATCCTCGAGAGCGCCAGGCAGGAGGCCGAAGACATAGTGAAGGGGGCAGGCAGGCAGGTGGAGCGCACCATACGCGAAATCAAGGAAAGCCAGGCCGACAAGGAACGCACCAAGGCGGCGCGCCAGGAACTCCAGGGCTTCCTGGGAGCCCTCGAGCAGAAGAAGACGAAGGACGAGTACATCGACCGCAAAATAGAGAAACTTCAGAAGAAGCAGTCCAAGAAGAACTATGTTCCGGATGCTGCCGCGACCGTGCAGAAGCAAGGCCCGCTGAAGGTAGGAGAAAAGGTGAAAGTGAAGAGTTCCGGAATGGTTGGCGAGGTGTCGAGGGTTTCGTCGAAATCCGTCACCGTGATTATCGGCAGCATCAGCAGCACCATGGCCCCGGATGCGCTGGAACGCATTTCCTCCAACGAATTCCGGGAGATCTCCCGCAAGACCTTCGGCAAGCCTCAGCAGAAAACAGATGCCAACATTACCACCCGCAAACTCAGCTTCAGGCCTGAAATCGACCTGCGCGGAGCAAGGCTCCAGGAGGCGCTCGAGGAGGTGATGCATTACTGCGACGACGCCCAGATGCTGGGGATACACAGCGTGCGCATCATCCACGGCAAGGGCACCGGGGTGCTCCGCGAAGAGATACAGAAATACCTGCGTACCGTGCCTGGGGTGGCCTCAGTGGCCGACGAAGACGTAAGGCACGGCGGCACCGGTGTAACCATAGTCAACTTCGAATAATGGATCCGGTAGGCAAACGCGGCGAAGATGCAGCCTGCCTCTGGCTGGCATCGAAAGGGCATACGGTGCTGGAGCGCAACTGGCGCGGAGGACGTCAGGAAATAGATGTGATAAGCTTCGATGCGCAAGGCCTGCATTTTGTAGAGGTAAAGACCCGGAAGGCCCCCGTGACTGCGGATCCGCTGGTAAACATCACGCCCGCGAAGCAGAAGAACCTGGTGAAGGCCGCACTCAAATACCTGCATTCGGCAGACCGCAGATTCGCCGATGCAGAAGTACACTTCGACGTGATCACCGTCGTACTCAAAGAGAATACCACATACATTCAATATTACCCACAAGCTTTTATACCAATTTATGACTGACCACAGATATTGCGTAATTCTCGCCGGAGGCATAGGAACCAGATTCTGGCCCCTCAGCAGGGAATACAAGCCCAAACAGTTCCTGAGGGCTTGGAACCAGGAGAAGAGTTTCATCCGCTATACCTTCGAACGCATGGCACGTAACGTGAATGTCGAGAACATCTACGTCGCCACCCTCGTCCAGTACAAGGCTCTTGTGCAGGAGCACATCCCCGAACTGCCGGAAGAGAACATCATTCTCGAACCCTACGGCAAAAACACAGGCCCGACCATAGCATATTCCGCGCTGATCCTCCAGGAGAAGGACCCCGAAGCGGTTATCGTAGCAGTGCCTGCCGACCACGACATCAGCGACAACTCGATGTTCGACAGCAACATCCGCCGCGCCCTGGACTACGCCGCCGAAAACGACATCCTGCTGACTCTGGGCATATTGCCCACCAGACCGGACACCAACTTCGGTTACGTGCAGGTGACGGGAGGCCCCGACTCCTACCTGCCGGGAGATCCGGTCAAAGCCAAGACCTTCACCGAAAAACCGGATGCGGAACTTGCAAAGGTATTCCTCGACAGCGGAGAGTTCCTCTGGAACAGCGGTATCTTCTTCTGGAAAGCCTCGGTGGTGCTCGCAGAAATGCGCAAATGCTGCCCCGAACTGATGAATCTCTGGCAAGACTGGGATTCCTCCACCGACAGGCATACCCTGGTCGAAAGGGCATATTCCGACAGCACACGCATATCCATCGACTACGCCCTCATGGAGAAATCCGACATAGTCTGGGTGCTGCCTGCAAAGTTCGTATGGAGTGACATCGGCAGCTGGAGCACCCTCTACGAAGCGGTATTGGAAGAAAGCGACGAAACCAATGCCATATCGATTGATGGCAAGAGCATACTCAAAGAAGTATCCGGATCGGTAATCGCCAGCGTGGGAGCCGACAAACTCACGGTAGTGAGCGGACTCAAGGATTTCATGGTCATAGATACCGGCCAGATTCTTCTCGTCTGCCCCCGCGACGACCATAAACTGCAGGAGATACTGTCGGAACTGGCGCTGCCCGAATACAGTGAATTCAAATAACGACTGATGATAGACTACAACCTGTTCGAAGACATACTCGGTTTCGATTCCACCTCCGGAAAGGAAAGGCCGCTGGCCGAGTTCCTGGCCGGAAGGCTGAAGGCTCCCAGGCTCGAAAAATTCGAAGTCGGCGACGGCACTCTCAACCTGCTGCTGAGCTGGGGAGAACCCCGCATTGTTTACTGCACCCATATCGACACGGTGCCGCCCTACATCGCTCCGAAAGTTTGCGACGACAAAGTCACGGGGCGGGGCAGCTGCGATGCAAAAGGGCAGATAATAGCCATGTATACAGCATGCTGCGAACTGGCGGCCGCAGGGCATGACGGATTCGGGCTTCTGCTTTTGAGTGGCGAGGAGACCGGCTCCTGGGGTGCCAAGGCCTTCGCGAAACTTCCCTTCAAGGCCGACTTGCTGGTGATCGGCGAACCCACCGAAAACAAGATGGTGACTGCCTCCAAGGGCACCAAGGCCTATGAACTGCTCTTTACCGGCGAGGCCTTCCACTCCGGCTACCCGCAGTTCGGACGCAGCGCAGTGGATATGTTCGTAGATTTTGCGAACAGGCTCAAGGCGCAGGCTTTCCCCTTCGACCCCGCCCTGGGAGAGACGACCGTGAATATAGGCAAGTTGCTGAGCGATAATCCCCAGAATATACTCAGCCCCGAACTCCGCTGCAGGGTTTATTTCCGCACCACCTTTGCTTCCGACGGGCAGGTTCATGAGTGGATGATGAACTCCGTGCCAGGCGACGGCATCAGCGTGCGTTTCGTGGGGGGAGACATCCCTTCGGCCTACACCGTTTTCGAGGGTTTCCCGAGCGGGCCGGTCGCCTTCGGCAGCGACGCCCCGCATCTCACGAATTTCCGCCGCAAGATCATCTGCGGCCCGGGCAGCATACGCTTCGCCCACCGCAGCGACGAGCACGTGCTCTCCTCCGACCTGGATCAAGCCGTCCGCAATTATATCCGTTTCTTTGAACTGGCATAGCCGCCGCTGATTATCAATGACTTACCCAAAACCGTCTGGTGAAATTACACCAGACGGTTTTCAGTAACTTGCTGATTATCAGGCATACTACAAGAGATGGCGGTCCAGCAGGAGCTGGGCAATCTGGACGGCGTTGGTGGCAGCGCCTTTGCGGATGTTGTCGCTCACGCACCAGAAATTGAACGCGTTCGGCTGGCTGAAATCCTCGCGGATGCGCCCAACGAACACATCATCCCTGCCCCAGGCGTAGAGGGGCATGGGATAGACGTTGTGCGCGGGATCATCCTGCACGGTAACGCCCGGTTCGGAGGCCATGAGACTGCGGATCTGCTCCAGAGTGAAGGGCTTGCGGGTTTCCACGTTGATGCTCTCGGAATGTCCGCCCTGCACCGGCACACGAACCGTTGTCGCGGTAATGGCGATACTGGCGTCCCGCAGTATCTTGCGTGTTTCGTTCACCATCTTCATCTCTTCCTTGGTATAGCCGTTCTCCAGAAAGGAGTCGATATGAGGGAGTATGTTCTGGTCGATGGGATAAGGATATACGGCAGGGTATTCGCCCCACCTGCCTCCGGTCCTCTCGGTATTCATCTGGGCGATTGCCTTGTAGCCCGTGCCGGTTACGCTCTGGTATGTGGATACCACTATGCGCTTGATTCCCAGTTCTTTATGTATGGGCGCCAGGGGCAGTACCATCTGGATGGTGGAGCAGTTGGGGTTGGCTATGATGTAGTCGTCGGCGGTGAGCACGTCGCCGTTGATTTCGGGCACCACCAGCTTCTTGGTAGCGTCCATGCGCCAGTAGGAGGAGTTGTCCACCACACGGCAGCCGACCTCTGCGAAGCGGGGAGCAAGCTGGTGCGAGGTTTCTCCCCCCGCGCTGAAAAGAGCCAGCTGCGGCTTCGCGGCGATGGCCTCATCGGCAGACATCACCGTCCACTCGCGGCCCTTGAAACCCACTTTACGGCCGACTGATTTCTCCGATGCCACAGGAAGGAGTTCGTCGACGGGGAAGGTCCTTTCCTCCAGCACCTGGAGCATTCTTGTGCCAACCAAACCCGTGGCACCTACAAGAGCTACTTTCATCTGATGTCATCTTTAATTTGCAAAGATAATTCATTTTTTTTGTAGGTCTATCAGAAGTAATATCTCAAGGCTACCTGCGAAACGTTGAAGTTGAACTTGAGTTCTCCATTTTCACTAATCAGAGTACTGTCGCCACTATCGTACGATATCTTCGCACTCACATATGACACATCACCTATTCCAACTCCAAGCGAGATCTTATTGCCAACCTTAAACTCGAATGCCAGGAAACAAGCATTCAGGGCCCATCCCGTATTTTTTCTGGTATAACCTACGCCTGATGACATTTCTTCCGCTATTTCCCCAAACACACCACATAAAGTATTATTTTTTGATACGAATACTTTTGGATAGCGACCTGTTAATCAAACAATGCTATAGGTTTTCTTCTCTAAAATCCATTATCAGTACATTAGATAACAATTGGCCCTCGTATAGCCTATACCCTCTTACTTTTTTAGGAAGCCTTCGAGTTTTATTCCACCTGTAACGAACTCTACCACTGCTTTGAGAAGACGCTTCAATAATATACTTCCCTTTTGACAGTTTTAGCCCTAACATATTAATCTCCTGTTCTACAACCTCATTCCCTTTTAAAAAAACAAATGAAGGATAATTTATTCGATTACGTAAATGCCCGTTGGTTCTGGTATTATATTGTTTTTCTTCATTTTTATCACATGAACAGAGTTGATCATAAAAAACTGTCAATGCTTCATTTATAGGACCGGCATCCATACAGTAATCTCCGTCGAATTCCGATGATATGCCAAGCATTCTGCAATAGAACTCTTCAGGTTGATATAGAAACAAATAGGGACTATCCATGCTTGAGCCGTACAACTCCAGAAAAAAGAGAACATTGGTTGTATCAATCGCAGGAGTATGCAGCGAATATCCAAAAGAGGGCACTGAATTGGACGAATGATATAGCGAACTGAAGTAAAAACTTTTGTTGGTATTATTCCTGTATCTAATCACAAGATAGGGAACACAGACAGTATCCTTTAGATATGAAACATATTCCTTCTTGTTATTGACAGATAGGAAGACGTCTATTTCGTTACGCCGGGATACAGAATATAGATTAACCTGCACTTCAATCAACAGAAGTATTAAAATGATATATTTCTTTTTCATAACCAATTGTTGATTGATTGAACCCATGGCATATTGATATAATGAAATTGAGATACAACCTCTGGACCAAACTCTTCAATAAATAATTTCGAATTAAAGGAGTTTAAAGGGCTATTGGTATATTTTGACTGAAAAGAATAGGCAAAATATTCAGTCATTTCAATAAATGCAGCAGATCTTACTTTACTTATGGTAAAACCTAATGCAGCAGCTAATTGATAATGAGAAACATGAACTAACTCATGCCCTATAGTAATGAACAACTGATATTCCGAAGAAAAAGCCCGCTTTGAAAAATAAACTGCTGATTTTCCCGTCAATTTGCCAGTCCCCTTTAAATAATATGGACGAGTCTCCGCCATCTCTCCGGCATTTGCTTCTAATTCAAGTGCAATGGTCGCAGGAACATTATCAACAGTGAATACCTTTATAGCATCCATTGGAGCATAGAGATACCACTTTTTTAGTTTCTCCATAAGAACATTATCCGAAGCAGGAAGTGGATTGTCAGATAAATCATCCACACTACCTATCATAAAACTGCCATATGGTTTAAACGAAAAATATCCTCCAATGCCCCAACTCCAACCATTGGAACCATACCCAATATTGATGCCAAGGCCGGATTCATAGTTTCCAAAACCGACCCCAACTGAAGCATTCCACCCAGAGCCCCCTTTTGACCATGTGTATGATCCCCCTGCATTTATCGCCCCCAATGATGCATACACTAATCCTGTCGTTGATTTGTTCCATTCTTTATACCTAAAGTTATAATCTGCGGAGTATTGTACCGCGGCTCCTGCCCCGAATCCGGTTCCCCCTACACGGAAACCCACTTCACCATATACTCCTAAACCCTCTCCAAAATTGAAATTAAACCCAAAACCAAGAGGTATACCTATAGGGGTGAAATTGAGCCCAATACTGAAACCATTATACCCGAGATTCCAAGTCAAGAACTCCCCACTCTCATCCGTATACTTCAGCGGATTGTTGAGGCAGTAACTATAGCGGTTGTAGTTCTGGGTGCTCGCAGGATCCTGCACCATAGGGTCGGGACTCAGGAAGCGGCCTACCGACGGGTCGTAGATGCGCGCATTGCAGTTAATGAGCCCGTACTGCCACAGGTGCTCGTGGCCCGTGTAGCCGTGGTCACCAACATAGAGGGACAACCCAAGTCTGGAGTTTAATGGCTCAGGCAGATTCAACTCCGTTTCGCCCTCACCGGGATATTCCGGCAATATCAATGATCCGTCCACCGGTTCCATATCGCCGAAATCAACCACATCCACCACCGACAGCGTATCCAGTGCATCCGGAGTACTCTCCTCTCCCCATGGACTGTATGCAAACTCCTCGACAAGCGTGCCGTCCGCCGTGGCAACATGGGTGATGCTCCCTTGCCAGTTGCGCCCGATGTTGAACGGCGTCCATGCTCCACCGTTTACACCTGCCGCCTTCACCAGCACCATCGGCGCGTCGTAGGCGCTACCGCCGAGGAACAGGCGCTCCACCGTCCTTGTGTCTGACGTCGTACCTCCGGTTGCATCCAGTCCGGTGATGTCGCGCTCGTATGTCCCGCCAAGATACAACCTCTCCATTTTCCTCCCGGACAACGTGTCCGGTGCGCTCATGCTCACGCGGTTACCATCCGCACCGTAGCGGAATACCGTAACACTGCTCCCCTCCGTTATCGTGGCAGGACGGTCGAAACTCGTCATCCCCACGCTGAGATTCGGATGGTGCGGGAGGTCGCTGAACTCCCCGGGACGGTGAGCGCCGGTCATCCTGTAAGGATCGTCCATATCGGAATACTCAAGGCTGTAGCCTCCCTTCTGCAGAATATTCCCGCTGGCAGAGTATTCCATCCCATCCAGCAACTGGTCCATCCCGCCGTAATGGAATTCGTACGACGAGCCCCAACGTCCATCTGTTCTCTGAGTGAGGTTCCCCGTCAGGGAATCGAAAGAGTAACTGAAGTCCTGGATTAATGCTCCGCCGCTTGAAGTCATACGCCGGGATGCAGCAAGGCCGGTCGGTGTATATCCGTAGAGCCGGCCGACTCCTCCTGTGGTCACACGGGTCGGAAGACCGATTTCATTTTCCTCAGTAAGCCTGAATACCGTTGTGCCCGGGATGTTTATCCCGGTATTCGTGCCGTAGGCATAAGTATAGTTCTCGGTGGTTATATAACCCCTGTCGGAAGTGAATGCAACCGATGAAAGCGTGCCGTCGGTATTGTAAGAATATGTTGCCTCGAGCCATCTGCCGGCGTTCTCCCACTCCTTGCAGGTGACCATGCGCCCATACACATCATAGCTGTACTCCTTCTTCGTGCCGTTGGTGGAGGTCTCGCTAAGCAGCTTGCCATAACTGCTGCTGTTCAGTGCTGTGCCGTAAGTATAGCTCGTGCTGAACTCCGGCCTCGTCACACTTGTCACCCTGCCGAAGCGGTCGTAACTCGTGGTCACCGTGCCGTTCGGGCCCGTGTGAGCCACGCTACTGCTGCCGTCGGCATTATCCGTGTAGGAATCCGTCCTCGTGCCGGCGCTCGGGTCTACGATTTCCGTACGCCGTCCGTAAACATCGTACGAGAAGGTTGTCCTCACGGTATCCACGACATCCACATCCATCACATATTCTACCGTAACGGAAACGGGCTTTCCGTCATCGCGCAACGCATACCGCACGGTCCCGGAAGGGTCAGTAGTACTTATGATGTTCCCGGAAGCATCGGTAACGCTGGTTCTGGTAATATTCAGGCCCTCGTCGGTTTCGGATGTTTCAGTAAGCGAATACTCCCAGGATCGTACACGACCATTGGCATCGGTAAGTGACAACGGGCGACCGAAATTGTCATAGGTGTAGGTGTTCCACAGGACTGGCCCGTTTGAGAAATCCTTGTACGGCAGGCTCGTACGCCTGACTTTTCCGGTATTGTAGTATTGCGTATCCGCATACTGCCAACTGCCGTCAAAGCGCTGGTTGGCATTGCGCACTTCGCGCCCGAGCGCATCATACCATGTCTTTGTCTGTGGCTTTCCACTCCCGGACGACTCCACTACCACCTGACCCGGTTCTTCGGTCGCACCCCAACTTATCGAACTCGATTCTTGCGTCCCGTCAGGATACAACGTTTGAGTGCAGTTCCCCCATGTGTCATAAGTGTACGACGTGCTCCTTCCAAGCCAGTCGGACACGGTCAGAGGATTGCCGTATACCGTACGGCTCCCGTATGTGGTTATTCTACCCAGTGCGTCTTCTGAACTTACCAGGAATCGGCCGTCGGCGTCGTAATTGAAGGAACTTACACTCGCGCTGTCCGCACCGTATTCCAAACGGGTTTCGGTTGAGACATTGCCGAATGCATCATAACTGTAATGCACTTCGGACAGAGGGGATGGAACGGGAATGTATCTGAACCTATTCCCGATCCGTACTTTTTTCATCGCCAGCACATCCTTGGACACGATTACAGGGCGCTTGAGAGAATCCGTTTCAATACTGACCGACATCCCCAGATTATTGTTCGCCACGCCGTCCAGATCGGACATATTTTCCTCGCCAGTCAACGTTCCAAGCACATACACGCCCGTCGAGTCGGAGTGGTCGTATGTCCTGGTCACCGTGCGAGTCTGTTTATGGCTTGCATCTATCCATCGTTCACTTGTGGACGAAATCGGAAATCCATAGGCATCATACATGTTTGAATCGCTGCCCCGGATTCCGCTCATATCGTCAATGGAACTGACCATCATAAGACGCGTGTCAACAGGCTTTCCGAAGGAATTGTATACAGGATCGACAAAGTTTTCAATACGCGACAGGCGGGGACCGGTTATGTTCCCCCTGTGCGCAGTAACAATCACCGGGTGTCCGAGGACGGCAGGGTCATTTATGCTTTCCGTACTTATGTCCAGAATATTGTCCTTCTCCCTTACGCGACCGAAGCAGAGGAAGCCCAAACCGTCCGTACTGACGACGGCGTCACAGTATGAGTATGTCTTGCTCTCGACGCAGACACCCCCGGAAGTTACAGTCGTGCCACTGACTACCGGCAAGGGAAAACTTCTTTCCGCATACCACTCTCCCATCATGAGGGATGAGGTGTTGTCATACACGGGGCCACCCTCGGACACATCGCCATATGCGTGACGAACAAGGTTGAGACGGCTGTCTTTCATCCCTGTAAGAAGACGCATCTTTTGCACATCCCTGCTGAATGACAAAGAAGTCAGCACACCATTCTTCACAACCGACAGCGTCCTCGCGGCATTATGCCCTATAAGATTTACAGGAAGCAGATCCGACCCCGGCTGCACCATAACCCCGGAGTCCCTCAGCCCTTCCGCAAGTATTCCGTTCCTGTTAAGACTGTATTTTACCTCTCCGGTGCTTTGGTTGACATTGACAGCGTCCGGGAGTCCGTCCCTGTCTATGTCTATGAATACCATCGAGTCGCTTTCTCCCACAAACCCCACCGGCCAACTCTTCTTTTCGAAATACGACCCCGTATAGTAAAAGGCATCCCATACCGAGTTGGCTTCGTGGCAGCAAACAATATCCAGCATACCATCCGCATTGAGATCCGTCATGGAAAAGTTCCCTTTTTTCAGGTCGGAGAAAGTGATACCCGAGCAGGTTCTCACAAGTGATATTGTTCCATTAGAGTATTTGTATATACCCAGCCCGGATGCACCGGCAACGCATATCTCGCTGATCCCGTCTGAATCAAGGTCGGCCACGAACAGGCGTGCATCCTCTCCAAAGGGGATGCCGGGGAGGATTCCGTCATACATCAAATCGCCCGTAGTTATGTCTATCAGAGCGGCATTTGTAGGCATCGTCCGTCCCAGCATATCCCTGCTATAACTCACTGCAAGCAACTGCACCGTACCGTCCTGCTTGAAACAGCCATAGCGATACATTCGCTGGCGCAGGCTGTAATGATCTATACCCTTGTATCTTTCTATAACAGAACCGGTTATATCTGTAAGGCGGTTACTTTTCTCGTATAGACTGCCTGTGCTTTCATTGTATCCCATTACAGCAATGCGGATGCCGGTACGGTTCTGGTCGAATGGCGTTATGTTATAATTAACTTTCACTATCTCGTCAAGCCCGTCATTATTCACATCCACGACCTGCAGGTCCTGGAAGTTTTCCCCTACAGTAAATGAGAGTGTGTCCCCCACGGAAACATTCGGGGCAAGGTAGACTTTGGCGTCTGACGGAAATCCGCTTGAACACTGTGCGAAATGATAACCCCCGTCTTCATTGAATTCGTACTCCTTCCTCACATAGTTCGGATACTTTGGCAATGACACTATCCCGTCTTCATAACTGACAACCGAAAATTTGCCACGGAACAGCGCCGTCCCAGAGTCTCCATCCTGCGGGCCGCCGTTGATAAACACTGGTTCTTCCACCTCCACACTCCCTGTCGGTTCCGGCAAGTCTCCGCCGTACTCGAATCGCAGCGGCGCGATGCAGGATTCTCCGCGCGTACATTCTATGCGGGACAGAACATTTATTCCACCACGGATGGAGTGCTCAAGGGTGTATGTCCTTAGTTCCTCTGATGACACGCTGGATACTATCGCACATAACAGTTTATTCTGGCTCAACGGCACTCCGGCATAATACGCGCAGGAATTGTCCGTTCTTTCGGAATAGGAGAATGCTATGACAGCCTGATGACTGCCGGGGGCGTTATATGTCACAGATAACGGATAGTATAAGCCACCGTCATACATATATGTCATCTCGATGCGGTGGCCGAACCTGTCTTCCATCTCTGTGACAGGATAGAACGCATCTTCTCCCGGAGCACACGTCCCGAAATGGGCACGGCTGCCGTCCGGATACCACGCCTCAAACCCATCCTCTACCTGTTTGACCCGAATATTTCCACGTACAGTCTCATACGGGCAATCAGTTTTCCCGGACATATATGCCTCTGATGCGACCAAGACATTCCCGTCCAGGGCATATACCCTGTCTGCACTCGAAATCAACGCTGGAGCGGACTCCCCATAGTAGTGTCTGTTCTTCGGTATCTGCACTATTGAAGGAAGCCCCGACAGGCACCAGCCGAACCCCGCAATGCCGTTTCCGGACTGGCTGTTGTATGTCAGTGTCAAAGACGGAGCATACTTAGATGACGGATCTGTCATTATGGGGACAGCATAGTTTACTGCCCCAGTCGGCGTGACCGACCGCTCGAAGGGAATCGCCATTCCGGGATCACCGCACGGAATACTGTCGGTACCTAATGAGGGCAGGGCGCTTCCGTCCCCCGTCTGACTCAGGAGGACAGACCGGGTCACCTTCCCCGGGCTTGATACTTCAAGCAATGCCTCCAACGTACTGTTGCTGCCGTTTCTGCCGCACGGCATGACTGCGACAGCAGCGTCCCCGCTCCCTGATGCGAGGCTGACGGAGAACCCTACGCCTACCATACGCGCAGACCACGCACCATCACATTCTATATTCACCGTCCGGGGGCCTGTATCGGTCGCCGCCCAACTCAAGGTTGAAGGAGCCACTGACAACTCCTCAAGCAGGGAGCGATGTATCAGTGTCAACGTTACACGGTTGTTGTGCGTGTCCCATATCTCCACCTCCTTTATTATTGAACCGTCAAGGTCATTTTTGCTGACAGGAGTTATGCCGACAAGAGTGTTGTCGTATCCGTTGAACTCTCCACGTGAGAAATGTCCTCCGATGCCCGTGGAATCGGATTCCCATCTACCAACACTTTGGACCCGGACATATTTTGTATCGGTTTCGCCATGGTTCCAAATCAACGTGGATGAGCTCACACTGAGTGTTCCCGGCTCACCGCTGACACCGCTCTGAAGGAGACTCACCTGTTTCGAGGTAGAGGCTCCGTTTATCGTTAGTGACGACAATCTGTCAATGGCAGTGCCATTTGCGGAAAGCGGATGCACATACACGGTGGAATTTCCAGACCCGGATGACGGAGACACAGAAAAATAACTGCCGCTTACTGAAGCCGTCCACGAGCCGGGACATGTCACCTGCACGCTTTTTTGCCCTGTTTCCGAGGCGCCCCACGAAAGACTGGACGGATTGACATAGAGACTCGCTGAGGACGTTTGATGAATGAGTCGAAGGTAAGACGTGCCGGAGGATCCCGGTGTCGTGAAAGGGATATCCTCTGTTATTGTACCGCCACTGTTGTTGGTGGATAGAGGAGAAATCTCTATCTCATATCCGTTCCAGCCATTGTAGCGGGAAAGATTGAAATGGCTGCTGTGACTTGTGGAATCCGTATCCCACCAGCCCGGAGAATGGACTGTTACGGTCTTGGCAGATGTGTCATCCGCACTCCACGTGAGAGTGGAGGGTGTGAAACTGACCTGGGCACTCATCTCTATTATAGAGAAGAGTACGGCAATTATACCAAAGAGAATACGTTTCATGTGGTCAGCAACTAAATGACAAACTCCCGTTCGATCCGTCTTCCGTCAGGAAGAATGAACAGCGCTATGTAATTCCCGGCCGATCCGGATATCGGAATAGGATAAGAGCCCGGTTGGGCGTTGAGTTCACCATCGAGATACTCGCCGGTGTTATGGTTGGTGATGGTGAAATCAACCATTCCGAGGTTGGATTGCACGGTGACAACGAGGAGTTTTGTGCTGAAAAAATCGAGCACAAAAACTTGCAAATCGTTGATAGGCAAATTCCTACCCCCCCGTGCCGGATCCGCCACCAATTAAATCAATAGAGTCACTCGGCGCAACTATGTTGATTGACGCCTTGGCCGAAACTGCTGCTACAGCAGTTAAGACGCAAACTAACAAAAACCGTTTCATAATATGACGTTTTTCCTCCTACAAAGATATGGGAAGAACGAGTCACATTAGTCTACGGACCAGGTCACTTTCCCTTGTTCAACATTGTTGATAATCAACGCATTACATATCATTTTGGTCACTTTACCGATAATGTGGTTCACTTTGAATAAAGAATGGACATCAATCTGGATGTCAGAAGCTCATTTTTATCTTTTATTCCGAGTTTCTTTCGGATACCAAGGCTAACATTCTTCAAATTCCAACGATCAAGTATCGGTTCCAGTTCCTTTATCTTGAATCCCATCATAAGCAAAAAGGAAAATCCCGTTTCAAAATCATCCAAGCCCTTGTCTTGAAGTTCCTTGAATGTTCTGCTGCAATAAACAGCGGCAAAGAGAGAGATGAGAGAAACAGTTCTTTTTGCACCGTAAACTTTCACCATTGAATCCAGAATTTCCTTGATTGAATTATTCCGTCTTTTTGAAATACCGCTCCCATAGTCCAACAGTGTATCCGAGACAAGTGCAATATCATCCTTGTCTACCATCGTTTCAGACCCTTTACCTGAAATCAGGTGATACAATCTCTGATATGACCTCTGCGCATCTTCAATCTTCATTAAGAGACGCCTTTTCTCTTGTCTTTTTGAGGACGCATAAACCATATAGGAGATTACAAGGATTGAGATTATCAACAACAAGGAAAGGGTAATCGTCCGTTTCTCAAGCCTTGAATGGTATTGAGACGCGATACTCGTTATCTCTCTGTCAAGATTAAACAAGTAGGATTCACTTAGTATTTTATCGTGAATCCTAACATCTGCCAGCGCCCCTCTATAGTCTCCCATTGACTCCTTTATGTCTGCGCTGAATGCATAATAAGAGTATCCAGGTTTCTCTCCTTTAACCAATGCGTTTTCATAATTCTCCAAGAACTCCACGGCCTTACCATACTGATGCAATTGAACATATCCTTTAGCCACAGGCAAAAAATCTGATTGACTGGTATTATCTAAATACAGTGTCAAATATTTTGCTAAACTATCTTTTTGATCTATTTGGAGAAAATGTAAAAACTTACTCCTCAAATAATACTCGTATGTTTCCATGGACCTGTGCAGAACTTCATGCTCATATTCCTGCAAATATCTTTGAGCATCATTTGAATGAGAAAGATAAGACGCTGTTTCTGAGCAATCACATAATGCGGCACCATAAGGACGCATCTGCCCGGTTTTCTTGGCATAATAAAGTGCCTTTTGAAAAGAGGAATACGAGTCTTGTCTGGAGAGAGTCTTTATGTAAATACGCCCAAAAGACGTATAGAGTCTCGACCGGTACAAATCATCCGTTCCTCCCATAACCCGCTCCGCTTCCAGAAAAGAGTGCAATACCGCATCGTACTTGCGGGCGTTTTCCTCTATACGACCTTTATAGTACCAGGTGTAGAACTTGTCGGCCTTGCCCGGGCGATACCATGCAGTATAATACTGCACTGCGGGTTCGATGACTGAAAGATCCGTAGTGTCAATGTAGTTCTTATCCAGCGCCATCGCGTGAAGAAGCGCATATCCGGCTTTGTCGGCAGGGCGTGACAGAGAAGTGGTATCCATCCCGCGGAGCACGGAGAGGCAGCTGTCCACTTTCTCGGAGCGCAGCAGAAGCGGCTTGAGCGTGCGCATTGTCTCACGGGCAGCCTTGTCGGCTACATTTACACAAGAAACTGCGGCAAGCAGAAGCGCTGTCGCTATGGTTATCAGTCTTTGTGGCTTCATGCCACAAATATAACGATTTACCTCAGAATATCATTCAACACGCTGGAAGCGGCAAGGCGGGCGCCTTCGCCTGCGCCCTGGATCAGCAGGGGATAGGGATGGTAGGCGCTGCGGATGATGATGGCATTCTCGGTGCCGGTGATGCGGTAGGCGGGGTGCGACGCATCCACATTCTTCACCCGTATCGAGGCCCTGTAGCCGTGAGGGCCGGCAGGGTCCTTCTCCAGCGAAGCCACGAAGCGCTGGCGCTGATGAACGGCGTCGGCAGCGGCCTCAAGGGCGGCGAAATGCGGTTCGTCGGCTTCGAGGCGGGCATAGAACTCTTCCAAGGACAGGCCGGCATACTTGGGGCCGATGACCGGCTCGATTTCAACATCCTCCGCTTCCAGCGGAACTCCTGCCTCGCGGGCGAGAATCAGCAGTTTGCGAAGGGCCTCCCGCCCGCTCAGGTCGATGCGCGGATCGCTCTCGGTGAGACCTTCCGCCTGCGCCTTCCGCACTATCTGCGCAAAGCTGCACGGGGTGAGGGTATATTCGGAGAGAATCCTGTTCAGGGTACAGCTGACGACGGCCTCGATGGAAAGGATTTCATCGCTGGAATTGGCTCCGGCGGCAATGCTTTCGAGCACGGGAAGGGCGGAGCCCACGGTAGTTTCGTAGCGGAGGAACACCCCGTTCTCCTGGGCTGCGGCATGCATCGCTGCATACTCCACGAAGGGCACTGCCAGCGCGCGGCGGTTGGAACTTACGATGTTCAGGCCATCGCGAAGCAGGCCTTCGTATTCTTTGTAGATGGCCTCGCTGTCGGTCACATCCACGAAAACGCTCCCGCGGGCTGCCGTCCTGCAAACCATACGCGCGAAATCGCGGTCGCGGCTGAAGCCTTCGATGCGCAGCACCTTGCCGGTGCGCAGGGCAATCGTCTCGGCGGATTCCTTTATGAGTTCCACCAGGGCGGTGCCCACAGCCCCCGTTCCGGCAATATAAAGGTTCACGCTGGTTGCCGGGGCGATTTCGAAGAACTCGCGGTGGATGGCGTTCAGGGCCTCTCCGGCAACGGCCAGACGGACGCTTGCATAGACGTTCGTGCCGTCGGAAGAACAGGTCAGCGTCTTGATTCCGGCCTTCTTGAGGCAGTCTTCGGTGCGGGCGCAGGCGGATTTGCCATTGATGTGGCCGTTGCTCACAAGGCAGATGAGGGATTCTCCCTGACGGGTGTCATCAACGCTCGTAACTCCCATCCATCCGGCAACTTCCGGCTCGGGAAGGGCTTTTACCACGGTCCCGGGGTTCTCCGGTTCAAAGGTATTGAGTATGTGTATTGCGATCCCCGCTTCCATGGCCGGCTGCACGGTGGGCGCGTAGAGCACCTTGGCTCCATGGCTGGCCATGTCGAGGGCTGCCCTGTACGGCATTTCGGGGATTGTGCGGGCGGCTCCGACCTGCTTGGGATTGGCTGTCATGATGCCTGGCACATCGGTCCAGATTTCGAGCCGTGAGGCCTTCAGGGCGGCGGCAAAGAGCGCTGCGCTGAAGTCGGACCCCCCGCGCCCAAGGGTGGTCACCTTGCCGTCGTACTCGCTGGCGATGAAGCCGGGGGCGACAAAAACCTCAACCTCCGGTTCCAAAGCTATGGCAGTGGAGATGTTGTTGAAGGTGAGGGTAGCATTGTCTTTGATGACCAGTATCCTGGAATCCAGCCACTTGGTGCGGAAGCCTTCGCAGCGGAGTTTCTCAGCGATGATGGTGGTTGAGAATAGTTCTCCGAAGGTGACCATTTCGTCTTCCGGAGCGGCGGCGAGTTTGTCGAAAAGGGCTTCTATCTTCGCCGAAACCGCTTCGCGTTCGGCCCCGGTAAAAAGACGGCGAACAATATCCAAATGCCTGGTTTTCAGGCTTTCGAGCATCACCGCGCGCTCCGCACCCTCTCTTTCTGTACGGGCAATGCCCAGGAGCATGTCGGTGCAACCCGATATCGCGGAACAAACCAAGGCCACCCTGTCTTTACGGGCAGCCTTGGATACGATATCGAGAACCCTCGATATATTTGTGGCGTTCGCAACGGAACTCCCACCGAATTTGAGAACTTGCATTTTAGTCTTCTTCCTGCTCCTGGGCGGCGTACTCGGCAAGGAGCTTGGTCTGCACGTCGGCAGGCACAGGCACATATTCGGCAAACTTCATGGTGAAGGTTGCGGAACCGCCGGTGAGCGAACTCAGGGTGGTGGAATAGCGGTAGAGCTCTGCGAGCGGAACGCGGGCGTGGAGAACGGTGAAGTTACCCTCCACATCCTGGTTCATGATCATGCCGCGACGGGTGTTGAGGTCGGACATACAAGGGCCTACATAGTCGCTGGGGGTGAAGATATCCACATTGTAGATAGGTTCGAGGATCTTCGGACCGGCGTTGCGGAAGGCCTCGCGGAAGGCGTTGCGGCCGGCGATGATGAACGCGATTTCCTTGGAATCCACCGGGTGCATCTT
>ERZ842401.2462-NODE-2462-length-24751-cov-11.479146_pt1 | contig 24751 bp, 23 predicted proteins | sample MGYA00521270_ERZ842401 | MGnify/ENA primary metagenome ERZ842401 (study PRJEB31892, sample SAMEA3878208) | bioreactor metagenome | biome: Moose rumen | place: Sweden | collected 2011-10 | study: EMG produced TPA metagenomics assembly of the PRJEB12797 data set... | reverse complement strand
ATTTCATTTGTCCAGCCGATATGCAAGCACGATATCTATAATGCGTTTGCCCTGGTGTTGACAAACGGCGGTCTAGAGTTATATACTTTATATAAGTAATATATAGCACGATTTGTCGCTAAATTAGAAGGAGTAAATGTATGACTATTACTAAGAATCAGAATGGCACAACGCTTACGATTGGTGTTGAAGGTCGTTTAGATACAGTAACGGCTCCCGAATTGGAAAAAGAAATCGCAGCGGTTGCAGACGGTGTAAATGAATTGACAGTTGATTTTGCAAAGCTTGATTATATTTCTTCAGCAGGTTTGCGCGTACTGCTCTCTGCCCATAAAAACTTTGCAAAAAAGGGTGGCATGACTATTACAAACGTAAATGAAACAGTTATGGACATCTTTGATGTTACGGGTTTCAAGGATATCCTGAACATCAGATAGCATTGCTTTTTAAGAGGCATAAAAAAGCGGCCGACTTGCATTAAGCAATCGACCGCTTTTTCTTTTTAGAACCGATTCTTCAGTTAGACTGCTTTTTAGTTTGATTCTGCCGCGCCGGGAAGCCCAATGTCCTTGCGGTACTGCATACCGTCAAAATGTACGGATTTAAGCGCAGTGTATGCCTTGTCCCATGCATCGTCAAAAGTGTCGCCATGGGCACTGCAGGCAAGAACGCGTCCGCCACTGGTGACCAGCGTACCGGGATTGTTACCACGGCGGTTTGCAATGGCACCAGCAATAAAGATTTTTGCACCAGTAGCAATAAGGGCACTGTCATTAATGGTGATTTCCATGCCTTTTTTGTAGGAGCCGGGATAGCCGCCGCTTACGGCAACAGGTGCCACCTGAAAACCTTTTTCCCAGGTAAGGGTAAAGTCTGCAAGTTTTTGTTCTGCAATGGCACAGCAGAGGGCGGCAAAATCGCTTTTCATCAGTGGAAGTACTGCCTGTGTTTCTGGGTCACCAAGGCGCACGTTGTATTCCAAAGCCTTGGGGCCATCCTTGGTGAGCATGAGGCCAAAGAAAATAAATCCCCGATAATCCATGCCTTCGGCAATCATGCCTTTGAGCGTAGGCTGCAGGATATTTTTGTCAAAGCGTGCCATGGTTTCTTCTGAAACATCGCTGAGGGGGCAGACTGCTCCCATGCCGCCAGTGTTCGGACCAAGGGCTCCGTCCAGCAGGCGTTTGTGGTCACGGGCGGGCAGAAAGGGCACAATGCTTGCCTTGCCTGACTTTGCACTTTCCGGAGTTACGCTTACGGCAGCCAGCACGGAAATCTCTACGCCCTGCAAATATTCTTCGATGACGAGTTTTTTTCCTGCATCCCCCACCTTGCCGTCTTCCATCAAGTCATGGACAGCCTGAAGTGCTTCTTCCAGTGTCTTTGCAACGACAACGCCTTTGCCCGCCGCAAGTCCATCTGCCTTGATGACAATGGGTGCGCCTTTTTTCTGTACGTAGGCGAGGGCTGCATTTTTGTCGGTAAAGGTTTCGCTCTCAGCGCAAGCAACGCCGTATTTGTTCATAAATACTTTTGCCACGTCTTTGCTGGCTTCCAGTGCCGCACCCTGTGCTTTTGGGCCAACAGTGGGAATGCCTGCCTTCCACAGTGCGTCTGCAATGCCGTCAGCCAGGGGGTCTTCAGGACCGATTACAGCAAGGTCAACTTTTTCTTCCTGAGCGATTTTTACAAATGCATCCTTAAATGAGAGGGATTTGGTGTCTTCCCCTTCGGAAGGATTTACATTTCGGCACTTTTCTTCAAAGGCAGTTCCACCGTTTCCGGGAACACAGATAACTTCTTGTACAGCTGAACTTTTTGCGAGCGTATAAGCAATGGCGTGCTCGCGTCCGCCTGAACCTGCAACGATAATTTTCATGCTTCTATTGTACAGAAAAGTTCATGCGAAATCAACTTTGCGGCCATGATTGCAAACACAATTTTCTGTGCCTGAAAAGTGCGGGATGGTTTGTAGATGTCCAGACAGATGAGCACCTTGCATTTTTCATCTTCACTTTTGCAGAGAATTTCCAGCGTGGAGGCAACGTTGTCTTCCAGATACATATGAAAGCGTTTTTTGTCCATGGTGTCCAAATTGTTTACGTTGTCCAAATGCAAAAAGTCATAGGCGTTCATGTATTTGAGGTAGTCTTCGGCCGAGTCATTCAGATGCTTTAGACGGATGTCTACTTCATCTTTGCCGATGATATAAGACGTTGCAAATTTCTTGGTTTTACTGTTCCACTGGTACACGCAGATTTTATGCACGGTGATGTATTCCATGAGCATGTAGAGGGCTTTTTCTATATAATTGGGTTCCTTGTGGATGATGGCCTTCATAATGTTCATTTCTGAAAGGGCACCTTCCATGTAATACTTTCCCGAAGCCGTGCTGCGCTCACTTTCTTCCTGTTCCACAAGCAGTTTGCCGTGAATTTCAGGCTTGTAGATGATGTAGCAGTTTCTTCCCCGTTTTTTTGCGATATAGAGACATTTGTCAGCCAGCCTAAAGAGGTCATCGTAGTTTTCTGCATTGCATGGCGTGCGGGCAATACCGATGGAGCAGGTTACTACTTGATCCGGGTCACAGGCCTGAATGCTCCATTGAATTCCCATTTTGATGTTGCGGGCCACATTGCGCACTTCTTCTTCGTCTGTTTTGTCCAAAACGCAGAGAAATTCATCGCCACCGATTCTTCCTGCCACGCCCTGTTCGCCCACGGAATCCTGAATTACTTTTGCCACGGTTACCAGCACTTTGTCACCGTATGCATGACCAAAATTGTCGTTGAACTCCTTGAATTTGTCCACGTCAATAATGAAGAGAGAGACTGGTTGCTTTGCAATGTCAATTTTTTTGATGGCAAGGTCAGTTATTGCCTGCTTGTTGTAGAGGCTGGTAAGACCGTCACGCTTTTCGCTGTAGGAATTGTCGGAAAGAGCCGTATTCCGCTGTGTTACCAAGCCGATTATCGAATAATTTTTACGGGCATCTGACCGCATGGTGGTTACCAGAAGGTGATTGTCGTCTGTCAAAAGCAGGCGGTATTTTTTGTCAGTAATCCCCTGTTCAATGTCAGTAAAGAGCGTACTCAGTTGGTATTTTGAGCCGTCAATTTCGGTGTTGATGTCAAAAAAGTCTATAAAATTGATGATGAAATCTTGTTTGTTGCCCTCGTAGAGGTCTTTCATGTCCTTTGTGCTGGTGAGGGCGTATTTGGAGCCGTTGTACCTGATGAAATAGGAATTGAATTTGGAAAGCAGGGCAGAATACTCACGGTTTTTGAGCATGGTCTTGTCCATCACGTCCTGTGCATAGGGAAGTTCCTGGAGGTTGACGGTGTATACATCGCCTTGTTTTTTTGTCACATGCAGGATACATGCAATCTTGTTCTTTCCGACTTTAAGGTTGATGACAGTGTAATGATTTCGGTTTTTGGAAGAAAAATTTTGCAAAAAGTGTTTTAAATTGTCCGCATCGGCAGCATCAATAACATCAGCAAGGCTTACATCGGTATTGGTAATGTTAAAGAGCATTGAAAAACTGCGATTCGCCCAGGAGATGTGCAGGTCTTTGTTGAGAGAAAATTCTACGTCGCTAATCCGTCTTTTTTGTGTTCTTGCCATTGTAAATTTCGCCTTTCTATAAGTATATCATACTTTTGTCAAAAAGGAAGAATTTCATTGAAAATTAAATGAAAAATTATAATTTTTGTTTTTCCATATGGTTTTTTATACGAAATACCGATAATATAAAAGGAGTATTGTTTTTTTGTGGGGAAAGGTAGTATGAAAACAATCGGAATAAAACTGGCAGACGGTTCATTTTATCCCATCTTGGAAGAAGGGGAGGCGAAGTCACGGGCACTTGATGTGACCACCGTAAAGGACAATCAGACCAAAGTACAGATTGACCTCTATCGCTCAGAGACTGATTCCATGACAGATGCAGAATACGTGGACACGCTGGAAGTGACCAATTTAAAGCCGCATCCCAATGGCGAGCCAGACTTGCACCTTTCTGTCAGCCTTGACGAGAACAATGAACTCAAGGCAGAGGTTATTGACGCTGAGACTGGTGAAAAGAGCGAAGTGCAGGTACAACTGGTTTCCCGCACCCTTGCAGAACGCGAGTCTTCCGATGTAGATTTTTCCCTTCCTAAAGCAGGTGCCCTTGCCGCAGGTCTTGCCGCTGCAGGAACTGCCGCAGCCGTAGCCGCTACCCAATCGGACGAAGAAGACAAAACTGACGAATTTATTACCGATGATTTTTCATTTGATGACTTTACTGATGAGCAGTTTGCCACAAAGGAAGAACAGAAGGCTGCGGAAGCCACAGAACAGGCAGAAAAAGAAATAGATGCCTCCGCAAATGATGCAAACGTAGCGGCAACTACATCGCTGGACGACATCACTTTGGATTTGCCGCCGCTGGATGATTTTGATTCATTCGGCACGGAAAGTTCGGCGGCGGAAAAAACGCTTGCGGAAGATGCGGCAGTAAGGGAAAGCACAGAAGATGATATGTTCGCAGGTGACGACATGTTTGATATGCCTGCTGAAGGCTCTCCAGAGTCGGCAGACGACTTTACGATGGAAACATCTTCAGACACGGACACTGCCATCACCGACAAGTCATTGGACGACATTTCTCTGGACTTGCCGGACTTTGACGACAACACGGCGACAGCCACTGCCAGTGCAAGTGCAAGTGAAGCGCCGCTCTCAGACGATGACTTCAGCATGGATTTGCCTGATTATGATGACACTGAATTTGACTTGGACACAAAGGACACCGCAGATACGACTGCATCCGACACAGCCCTAAACGAAGAAGATTTTTCTCTGCCTGATTTTGACGAAAGCCCTGCCGACACTTCGTCTGACACCGATACGGCATCCGATGCAGATACAACGGGCATCAGCGGACTTTTTGACGACCCCATTTTTGACAATGACGACTTTACTGCAAAAGATACGGCAACCGCTGCTACCGCCACTACCGCTGCCACCAGTTCTGCCATGGATTTTTCTGATTTGTATGATGATGAGACGCTGGCAGGTGAACATTCAACTCCCTATGACAACGATGAGGCAGAAGAAGTCAAGCGAAAGACCCGCGTACCAGTAATTATCTGCGTAATATGCGCAATCATCTGTATTATTGCCACTTTGCTGGTTCTTTTTGTCATTCCCTCAAAGTACAATCTGATTAAGTCTCGCAATACAAAGCATACAGACAGCGAATGGGTAGAACCCAAGACAGAAGTGCCACTGGACGTAAAACCTGTGGAAGCAGTTCCTGTCCAGCCTGCGCAGATAGAAAAAGAGCCGGAGCCTATTCCAGTGGAAGCGCCGGAGCCGGAAGTACCTTCTGTAGTAGAAACCACTGACGCACAGGAAGATAAGATTGTCGTTGCTCCCAAGCCTGACATTGTTCCCGTGCCTGCGGAAAAACCCAAGGTAAAGAAAGATGTCCGCTATCGTATTAAGTGGGGAGACACGCTCTGGGATATTTCTGATTCATACTATAAGAATCCATGGAAGTACCCAAAGATTGCCCGGTATAACGGCATTAAGAATCCCGACCTTATCATTTCTGGAACCGACATTCTGATTCCTGAAGAATAAGGCTTGTCAGGTGGCTGATACCCGGTGAAAAAAAACACGATATTTTTACTGATACTTCCTCTTGTCTGCTTTTTCTGCTCATGCAGTCCTTCCTCACCCCAGCGGCAGTTTAAAAAAGAATCTTCTTACTACATGGGACTGTATGCGGCGGATAAAAACAATGAAAAAGAAGCAATCCGTCTTTTTAAGGATGGGCTTCGTAAGGGAAACGAAGAAACCCGCCGCCGTTCTGCCGAAGCCCTTACTCGTTTGGGAAACATGCGGGAACGGGTAGCGGCAAGCGAATATCTGGTTTCTCAGTGGAGTGACGACAATGCCCTGCTTGTTGCCTGCACTGAACTGGACAAGGACAATGAGTTTTCCACCGTCATTCTCTACACGGAAAAACTTGACATTCTTACGGCTCCCAATGATTTGGTAAGCCTGCGCATGAATGCCATGCTCAGAAAAAATGACAGCCGTTTTGAAGATGATTTGTACACTTGGATGCTGAATCGTCCTCTTTCTTCCGCCCATCTGGAAATTTACGAACGATATCTGAATTCCCTTGCGGAATCAAAAGTACGTGAAAATGATGCAGGGGAAATCTCAGAAACGGTACAGCTTGGTTTTTCAGAAAACAGCCCCATCAGACCCATCAGTCTGGATGACCCGGAAGATGAACCCGTACTGACTGCCCGCCAGCAGCTCATGGATTACAGGGCTTCCGTGCAACGTCGCCGCTACTACGCCGCCTACACACAGATTAAAAAAATAGTTGGTGTCTGCAAGGAAAATGATATGGATCTGCCCCCCATGATTGTTTCTGACATGGGAAAATCGGCTTTGTATGGCACTACCGATTATTATTCTGCGGCCATTCAGTTTGACCGCCTGAGTCGCGAACTTGATGGAGAAGCCCAGTTCTTTGCCTATTTTTACGCGGGTCGCCTGTACGATAAGACAGGACGCTACCCAAAACTTGCAATCAGTCGCTTTAGAAGTGCCATGGAGGCTACGTCTGTGGATGCCCGCTTTGACAATGCCCTCTGGTACATGCTGACAACCCAACTCCGCATTTCTACCGATGACATTATTGCATCGCTTAAAACCTATTGCCAGATGATGCATGATAAATCCTACTTTGACGATTTTTTTGAATCGCTTTCCGTACTCCTGCTTTCTCACCAGCAGTGGCAGGACTTTTACAAGGTGTGGCAGATTATTGAAGGCAAATCGTCAGAAGAAACATTCTGCAAGTACGCATACATTGCAGGCCGCCTTTTGGAAGACGGACTTATCCGCAATGATTCGGGAGTGCAGACTCGTGAGGCTCTGGCAGCCTTTACCCGTGTGCTCAGTGGCGGGGCAGATTTGTACTATAAAGTGCTTGCACTGGAACGGCTGAATGTAACCGATAAGGAATACATTGAATCCACACTCTGTGCGCCAGTAGGGGAGCGGACAATTGACGTAAATCCGGATGCAGAGCGGCTTTTGGCAGGATATGCGGCTTTTGGCTTTCCGCAGAAAATTTATGATGAGTGGATTATTCATCGGAGCGGCATCGGCATAGAATCTTCCATGCAGGCAAGCCAGTTCTTGAATGAGTGCGGTTCCTTTAACAAAAAATTCAGCGTGCAGAGCCTGCGGATTGCCAGCCGCGCCAAAAACAATGCCACCGAAAAAATCCCTCATCATTTGCTTGAACTGACCTTTCCTCGTTTTTTTAGCGAGCAGATTAGGAGCGCGGCAGAGGAAAATGATTTGCCTGAGTATCTCCTGTATGCCCTGGTACGCAGTGAAAGTTTTTTTGATGCGGATATTTCAAGCAATGCAGGGGCTCAGGGACTTACCCAATTGATGGAGAGCACGGCTGCTGACATTGCACGGAAACTGCGGATAACGGACTACAATATTCTTGACCCCGCCATCAATACGCGTCTAGGTGCATTCTATCTGAAAGAACTGATTGAGCGAAATGACAGCGCAACCATGCTGGCTCTTTTTGCCTATAATGCGGGTCTTACCAATGTACGGGAATGGGTGCGCATTGCCAGAAGAGACTGGCATGAAACGGGCAAACTTCCCCACCGCATTACGGGCATAAGCATGGACTTGTTTTTGGAAACATTGCCGTATGACGAAACCCGTGGCTATGGCAGAAAAATTGTGTCGGCGGCCGCCTTGTATGGCTATCTTTATTACAATAAAAATCCCGCCGACGTAGTACGGGAATTGATGGACTGAGCCATTGCTACCACTGAACTGTCCATCTTTTTTCTTCAGTAAGCGTTAGGACTTCTCCCAGACTGACCTGAATATCGGTCTTTTTTTTGCCGTCAGGCGAGGAAAGGGTAATGAAAAGGCTTCCCCTGGTGATTTCTTCTGCAAATTTCTGTCCATAGACTGACGAAAGCAGTTCTTCGTATTGGGAAGGTGTCATGGTGTCGTCATTGAGAGACGGAATCATCATTAAGTCAAAGTAGGCCTGAGATTCTTCATCCAGCATGGCGTAAAGCGACTGAAATTGTTTTGGTCCGAGGGCAAGGGAAAGTGAGTTTTTGGTGCGAAAGAGCATGTCGGCTTTTGCCAGGGCACTTTTAGAAATGCCGACAATGTTTCCCTTGCTGGTGACGGTGCTGGCATTTGGATTTGTGGCGGTGACATGTGTGAGCCCTGCCGATTCCATAAGAGCCGCAACATTTTCCTTGCTGAAAAGGGGTGCGTCTGCTGCATCTTGCGCATCGTTTGTGCCAGAAACTGACTGCATCATGGATTTGAATGTTTTTTCCAGTAGGGGAGAAAAGCCTGTCTTAAAGGTAAGGGTCGCTTCGTCTGCTCCGTTTGCCTGAATTGCAAGTGAAGGACTACAGGCAGAGCAGAGCAGCAGTATAAAAACAAGGGCAAGGCAAGAACATCCCTGATGACGTAATAAAGTCTTCATACTTTTAAAGCACATTGGAGAGGGGTAAGGTTACACGAATACCCGTGGAAAAAACAAGCCCGGCAACAAGACTGTTTTTGAGGGAGAGGGCTGCGCCATTTGTGTCGTTAAATACGCTGTAATGAATATCCTGCTGCAGCGAAAGTTTGGTTTTGCCCGCAGTGATTGAGGGTGTTTGCCAGCACATGCCGATGATGCCGGGAAAAATCGACTGGTCAATCGTAACGTCATCATCTCCCGGAAGTACAGGCGTAGCTACAGAGAATACCGGTCCCACAAAGATTCTGAAATATTCGCCAATGGTCAGGCTTGCAAGGAGGGGCAGCTGTAGAGTACCCGTGCCGGCATCGTAACGAATCATGGTGCCGATACCAGGGCGAATGGTCTTGCTGTCGTACATGACATGCAGCATGGAACTGACTCCCCTGGCATTCATGCGGAAACTGGAAGCCGTGTAGAAATTCCAGTCAAAATTGAGGCTTGCGTCAACAATCAGGCTTTTGAGAAAAGCGTTAAATCCGCCGCCTTTTGAACTAGTCCCATCCGCTTGCGCTCCAGTGCTTGCGGAAGTTGTGCTGGAAATTTTGTCAGAATCCGAGGAGGCCTTGCCTGTTGAACTGCTTTCGCTGCTGTCGGCGGCTCCTGCTGCGGACGGTAAAAATCTTCCTGTCTGATAGTAATGATTTTTCCAATAGTTTTCTTTGAGCGAAGAAAGAATGACCCCCTTGTTTGGGCCATCGCTTGCTGCGTTGATGAACTGACCGTTTCCTGCGTAAATGCCCACATGAGAAACTGAGCCGTCGCCCGTCGTCTTAAAGAAAACCAAATCTCCGATTTCCCGCTTGGAGTCATCAATAATCGTGCAGTAGGAGTACATGGCCTTAGTCTGGCGCGGCAACTGTACGCCGATTGATTCTCTGGAGCAGGCAAAAATTAAGCCAGAACAGTCAAATGCATCCGGTCCTGTGGCTCCGCGCACATAAGCCTTGCCGATATATCGCTTGGAGTATTCCACAAAAGTCTTTCGCATGACAGCCGCTTCTTCTGCACTTACGGCAGTACTTTGTGCGCATACCTGTGGAACTAAAATCACCAGAAAAAAGAGGATAATCAAAAAAATCGGCGTTTTCTTCATATTTCTATTATCGGAGTGCAGTGCGTTTACATTCAGAATAATTTTTTGTAAAATGTGCATATAGTACAAGTATGATTCAACATTTGATTTTTGATTTGGACAGAACCGTTTATCCCGCAGACACAAAGATGAGCGAAGATATTTCCTATCGCATTAAACGCTTTGCATCTGAGTTTTGGGGACTTGATTTTGAAGAAGGTGCACGTCAGCGGGCAGAGGCGGTAAAAGAATACGGTACTACATTGGACTGGCTGGTGACTGCGGGAGGATTTGCCGACATTGAAGCCTATTTTGCAGCCATTCATCCGGCAGATGAGTGTGTGGGTCTCTACAAAACACCAGCCCTGCGCCCCCTTTTACAAAGTCTGCCGCAAAAGAAAATGATTCTTACCAATTCGCCCTATGAACATGCTGACCGGGTTTTACAATTTCTGGAAGTCCGCGATTTGTTTGATTCCATCTGCGATATTCGCATCAACAATCTTAAGGGAAAGCCCGCCGCAAGCGCATTCCACAAGGCACTGGAAATGTGTGGCGGTACTATAGAAAACAGCATTTTTCTGGACGATGCCGAAGGCTACACCGATGGCTGGACGCGTCTTGGCGGCACCGCCGTTCTTGTCTGTCCTGAAGGCAAGCGGCTGAACACTCCCAATCTTCCGGGCAAAACCTACTGGATAAAAGACATTTACGCGCTGCCCGCCCTCTTGGAAAAGATTAACGCCGGTCAGTAAAGCCCGCCATCGTTTTTTCAGACCAATTGACGAAGTGCCGCCCTTTGCGATAAAATAGCAGTCACTTGGGGGCGTAGCTCATCTGGTAGAGCATTTGGTTCGCAATCAAAGGGTGGTCGGTTCGAGTCCGATCGTCTCCAAAGGAAGGTTTCTGTATAAGCGGAAGCCTTTTTTTGTTTTAAATAGAAATATCGGACTCGAACCGACCTCCGAAGTGAGCGCGGAAAAAATACAAGCAGGTGGGGAGTGCAATTTACTTTTTCAGTAATCTGCACTACACTGGGCGCATGAACTTTTTGGAACTGAATGACGTTACTTTTGCATATCCGCCGGTAGAAGGCGACCTTGATGAAAATGGCAAGCAGATTGTGCCGCCCATGCTGTGGGAAGGCTTTTCTGCCACTTTGCCCAGCGGCTTTGTTCATCTGGTTGGTCCCAATGGCTGTGGTAAGTCAACTTTCTTGCTTTTGGCGAGCGGACGCATTTCGCCCCTTGCCGGTACCGTAACTTTATTGGAAAAAAATCCCCATGCCCTTTCAGAAGAAGACCGCAATCTGCTTGCATCTTTTATCTACCAGAACATGGAGTTTGAGACTGACGAAAAAGTGGATACCCTTTTAAAACAAGTCTATGCTAATGGCGCGCTCAAAGGCTCTGCCCCCGCAATTCGTTCTGACGGCGGGCACAAAGATTTGCTTTCGGAAGTGATTGCCCTTTTTGAACTTGCTGGCGTTTTAAATCATTCCCTTACTGGTCTGAGCAAGGGAGAAATTCAGCGCGTTCTTTTGGCCTTTAGCATTTTGTATGGCAGCAAGTCACTTTTTATGGATGAGCCTATGTTTGCCATGGAATTGCCTCAGAAGGAAAAAAGCCTTGCCTATTTGCGGGATTTTGTCAAAAAAACAGGCACGACAATCTACCTTTCCATGCATGATTTGGATTTGACCAGAAAATATGCCGAACAAGTGCTTTTAATCTATCCTAATCACGACATGGACTTGGGTACTCCTGAAGAAGTGCTCACTAAAGAAGATTTGGAAAAGGCATATGGAGTGCCTGCAAGTATGCTCCGTGATGGAGAGGAATACACCCGCAAGCACCTAAAAGAAGTAAGCGATTTGCTTGGCACAAAGCCTTCAAATTAGAAAGGCGTTTCGTCAGGGTTGCGTGCCAATCTTATTTCCAAGCCTTCCAACTCGGCGATTGCCTTGCAGTCGGCTTCTTCCAGTTCAAAGTCAAAGACGCGGGTGTTTTCTGCAATGCGCTCAGGGGTAACGCTCTTGGGAAGCGGCAGATAGCCCCTTTGCAAACTCCAGCGAATACAGATTTGCGCAATAGAGCGATTGTATTTCTGCGCCAGTTCACGCATAAAGGGATTTGAAAAAATACCGCCGGTTCCCAGAGGACTGTAGGCTTCCAAAATCATGTTTGATCGGCGGCTGAAGTCTACCAGGGCATCCTGCGTCTGACCGGGGCAGAGTTTAATCTGGTTTACCATTGGAGCGATTTTTGCCGTCTTAGACAGTTCCGTAAGGTGGCGGCCGTAAAAGTTGCTCACACCGATTGCCCTAAACTGACCTGCTTCGTAGGCTTCTTCTATTGCTTTCCAGCTTTCAGCATTTTTTTCTGCCCAGCAGTCACGGAATTTAAGCGGGTTTGGCCAGTGAATCAGGTAGAGGTCAACGTAGGAAAGTCCCAAAAGTTGCAGCGATTTTTTGATTGCCGCTTTTGCTTCCTCGTAGCCGTGGTCATCATTCCAGAGTTTTGTGGTGATGAAGATTTCTTCGCGGCGTACATTGTGCTCCTTGCAGAAATCCTTGATGGCAGCACCCACACTTTTTTCGTTTCCATAGGCAGTTGCCGTGTCGATGTGACGGTAGCCGCATTCCAGTGCGGTTTTAACGGCATTGTAGGCTTCGTCCCCGTCCTCAGATTGCCACGTGCCGAATCCAATACAGGGAATCTGCACGCCATTGGTCAGGGTGAATGAATCAGTAAGTGAAGTAAACTGCATACGCTTTCTCCTTTGGGGACGGCACTGGGTGCATCCACTTTTTTTATTTTTTTGACCTTTTTTCCTTTACGGAAATGTCCTTGTATGAGTAGATGATGAATTTTCCCTTGGCACCGATTGGCTGACTGCCCAAATCTGCCTTTTCCAGCTTACCGTTCAACTGTAGATAGTGCCCCTGCATGTCCAGCAGGTCTTTGAGCGTAAAATCTGCTTCTGGGGCAGTTTCCATGGCAAGCACCTGTCCTTTGTCAGTCTTGAATCCCGGCACGGCAAAGGGGGCGTTTCCGTAGTAGTTGATGTGACCTTTTACCGAGGCCATCCTGTTTGTACCCATTGACGTAAACAGAAGGGCAAATCCAAAAATCGTCACTAGTGCAAAAATCCTTTTCTTCATGCCGGTCTCCTATTCAATAATCAGATAGGTTTTGAGGGTGGAGGCCGACCTATCGTTAAAGGTGAGCGTAATACTCGTTGCACCTGTAGCAATCGTACCGATTTTGTTCAGTTCCATGCCGTAGGGACGGACACCGTACGTAAGCAAATTGTTATAGGCTAGAAGCGTCGGGCCGGTCAGTGCATTTTTATTACTGTCGGTTACGCTTATGTATGAACTGAGATTCCACAAGTCTACTGGCCTAAGGGGAAAAGCGTAGGCGGGGCTTGAGCAATAGAGACTGTCAGTGCTTGCAAGCGAAGTGCTTTTCATAAGTCCGTTCGTGCCGCTGATGCTGTTGGGTATAACGCAGTCATAGGCAAATTCCCTGAGCAGCGTCTCCATTGTCTCTGACGTATTGTTTGCCCAGTTTACAGCGTTTACTATCGTCGCATAGTCATCTATGGATGTCTTACTGCCCGACCCAGAAACCGCTGGATTTATTTCCATGTAATGCATCAGTTTCGCACCCCCGTACTTGCGGGCAAGCCAGGCACCAAAGGTGTAGTTTACCGCATAAGAAATCGAAACGGCACTCGATGACGACTGGTTGTATTCAATGCCAGAAAGATAATATCCGGCATTGAAATTGGGAAGTCGCCAGGCAAATGGCGTGTTGTCATTGGTAAAGTCCGCATAGTTTGCCTTTGTATACTCTTTAATGAAATCTTCGCCAACCATTGCCATCATCTCATAATAGGCAGAACCTGACGTAACCAATATGTTGCGGCTTTCCATCAGTGCCATGGTCTGCAGACCGAAGGTGATAAGGTGCTGGTACTCATGGGTGATGATAGTGCGGAGATTGGCTGGTGCGCTGACACAAGTGGCGGCATTAATATAAAGATATTTGCCTTCATTTGAATGGCCGTAAGACCAAGAGTCATTATACCCCAATGCCCGTATGTCAGTTGTATCGGGAAAATAGTCTTTTGGAGCAAAGTAGCCCAAAGTTGAGCCTTCGTCTTTTCCCGTCCGACTATTGTATGTGTTTCCTACATCCATGACGACCAGATTGACTTTCCCGCCTGTATCATCAAGGTAGGTGATGGGTTTTGTGGTAAAATCGCCGGCGGCAGAATCATAATATATGATTTTATCGGATTCAGCACCCCATAGTTTTGTCTCCAGATTATGAATGGCATCAAAGTATGTTGCCATTTCTTCTGCCATGGCTGAGGTTATTTTTTTTCCGCTGGCTTCTCCCGTAGTATAGCAGTCGTTATCAACCCAAACATTGCAATAGGTGCCTTTTGCCCTCAGCGTCGTGCTTTTTTCTTTAAAGTCTTTTGCACTGCTCCAGTTATCTGTCTGCTCCATCCAGATGTCTTTTTTTGTAACGTCTACGTCCAATTCAAGTTGAGAATTACTGCGGTCTATAATTGTCGTAGCAGAGGAAGCAGCCCGGGCTGAGGAGTCAAGCGTGGGAAAAGAAAAATCCTGATGGACAAAGCCACAGTAATGAGGAGCGTCCTGAATTGCAGCATCCTGTGCTTCCGCCGCACGGCTGGAGGTGTAGAGCGTGATGTTTGAAGATACGTTTTCTATATAGCAGGTGTAGTCTTTTGTGATAAGCGTGCCAGTAGGGTTTGTCTTTGCAAGATAGATGGTTTTTCCGCCAAGAAGGTTGCCGCTTACGGTAAGTCTTTTTGTGCTTGGGGCAACAGTGATTACGCTTCCGCTCCGATAGGTAGCGGTTACCTCCGTTTCCGTTGCCGTCGATGTATCATACGAGCCGCTATCGGAGTCACTGGAACTGCTATTGCTAAGTGCATCCCAAATATCAGCACATCCGCTTAGTGTTAAAAGAGTTCCTGCAACAAGTGCATAGCAAATAATCCGCTTCATAAAAACCTCGCAAAATAGAGTGTAATTATTAGGTCAAATGTCGAGTTTCATGTTTTTAGCTTAAACAAGGTCATTCTGAACGCTAAAAGCGTGAAGAATCTATCTTGCATACCCTAAAATGGCGGGATTCTTCGGAACTTCATTTCTCAGAATGACTTTTTTGCCAAAACTTGAAATTGAACCTATTATACCCTATAAACAATGATTTTTAAATGAGATAACAGCAAATTATTGAAATTTTAGAAAAATACAGGTAGATTTTATGCGTGAACATCTGCCTTTTTACTGAAAGTGAAATTTCTCAGCCGCTGGCAAAGCATGACGAGCGCAGGGAGCATATTGTAAAGGTGCTGCACAAGGGCGTGGGTGACACTTTTGACGCGGGCATTATCGGCGGAAAGGCGGGGCGGGCGACCATTACAAAGATTGTGCCAAAAGGTGGGGAAGGCGAGGGAGATTTGTATTTTAATTTTCTGCCCCAGTCCGACGGAAAAGCCCTGTACCCGCTTACCATGATAATCGGTTTTCCCCGCCCCATTCAGTTGCGCCGCCTCCTGCGTGACGTGGCAGGGCTGGGAGTTTGCACCGTGCATCTTACAGGAACAGAACTGGGCGACAAATCCTATCTCAAAAGTACTATGGTGGAAACAGGAGCGGCCTATCAGATGCTTTTGGACGGAACGGAGCAGGCGGCTAGTACCCATGTTCCTGAACTGCACATGCACGCCACCCTCATGGAATGTCTGGAGGCAGTGCAGAAAGAAAATGGTGCCCAAAATAAAGTCATGCAGATAGCCTTGGATAACATTCGTCCCGCAATGAGCCTGCATGATTTTCTTTACGGTAGTCATGCTACTGAACAGGAGGAAGCCGCCGTCTGCAGACCTGTTGTCGCGGCAATCGGCAGTGAGCGCGGCTGGACGGACAGGGAGCGGAATCTTTTGGAGCAGAGCGGATATACCCGTTGCGGCATGGGATTACGCGTCCTGCGTACGGAGACAGCCGCAACGGTGGCAGGAGCGATTATTCTGGATGCGATGGGTAATCTGCGGTAGGGATTGGAGCACCGCTCTGACTGCGGCAGGCAGAAGCGTTGCCTTTAGGCAATGGAGCGCGGTTAGCGCGGAAGTGCGCAAAGCCCGGCGGCAACTTGTTGCCGAACCGCCCGAAAACCTCTTTGAAAAGTGTCCGCTATCTGCTATACTAGCCCCATGGACAACGAACAGATTAAGGAAATGCTCCTGAAGATAGAAAACACGGAGCTGGATTTTACGGTAGTGATGACGGGAAAAGAAAGTACCCGCGTAAACGGTCTCTACAAGCCGGAAAGCCGTGAAATCCTTTTGCACAATAAGAATTTTAAGACGGATAACCAGCTGATTTATACCGCAATTCACGAATATACTCATCATCTGATTAACGAACAGAAAATCGCGGAGAGTGCGGGCGTTCCCTTTAAGGCGGGGCGGGTTCACAATGCGGAATTCTGGGGACGCTTCCATGAACTCTTGCAGAAGGCTGAGGAACTGGGCATCTACACGCTGAATCTGGATGACTATCCCGAACTGAAAGAACTGACTGAAAAAATCCGCCGGGATTATCTGGAAGTGGATGGGAAACTCATGCAGGAATTTGGCAGGCTGCTTTCCCAAGCCCATGCCCTCTGTGAAAAAGAAAATATCCGCTATGAGGACTACCTTGACCGCGTGCTCTGTCTGCCCCGCGCTTCCGCCCGTGACATTACCCGTGTGGGCATGGTGCCAGTCAATCCTGCATTGGGCTTTGACAACATGAAAAAAGTTGCCGCCCTTAAAAAGCCGGATGAGCGTCAGTCTGCCGAACAGCAGATTCTTGCGGGAAAAGCCCCCGACACGGTGCGCGAACTGATGAGGAAAAAAGCGAGCAAGGATGACCCCCGCACCAAACTGGAAAAAGAAAAGAACCGTCTGGAAAAAACAATAGAAGCCTTGCAGCAACGCTTGCAACTGGTAGAGGAAAGTCTTGAAAGTCTCTAGGACGCTTTTGGGGCTGGCTGTATGTTTGAGTGCAGGTGCCCTTCTTTTTGCACAGTCAAGTTCCGCAGTAAGCGTTTCGCCGCTGAGCATGCCTTCGGTGTCTGCACCCACCATGCCTACGGTTACGGCTCCATCTATTGGAAATGATTATTATGTTCCCGGCTCATCATCATTTTATCATGGCTCCTACCCCGGCATCCGTAACGGACTGGCAAACAGGATGCGGCAGACGGTGACGGCAAATGCTGACACCAGTGGGCAGGGGCTGGCTGAGGCAAGTACGGCTCTACCCGCCCATGCTTCTGGAAGGACGGAAAAAAATGCCTTTGCGGGGCTTACGGCTTCTGACTTGTCTTCGCTGGACAGCATGGGACTTTTGGGAAAATATTCCGGTCTCCTTGCCAATGGAAAGGGGCTTGCAAGGGCAAACGCACTGGCGGCGGCTAAATCAGATACGTCGGCGGATTCCATTTTGCTCCAGCAGATTCTGGGTAAGCTGACGGAAATGAAGACTCAGTACGGCACGGAAAATACCCAGGCTTCTGCCACATCATTTACTCAGGCAGGCAAGTCCGGGTCAAAAATCCTGCGCTTTACGGTGAACGGCTATGACGTGCTTTCTACCTGCCGCGATGTGTATTTTTCCACACAGGAGTCTGACGGTTCATTTTTGCTGACTGGAGACCGCAAGTACATGACTGACGGCGAAAACCGCAGCGAAACTTTTTACTTGCTCTTTCGGGCCAAAGGTTCTGCGGAAGGCATTACACACTACACGGTAACGCCAGAAGTAACGCAGGATGCGTCAAATGCCTATTCTTTCTTGTATCAGCTTGCCCAGAAAAAGGGTCTTACGGCACAGCGCACGGGCAATTTTATTTCCATGCGGGTAAAAGAACCTGACTGGAACATGGACATGCTGCTTTCCATGCAGTAGGCGGTGGGCAATGAGTGTTTTGCATGACGGGCTTGTGCAGTTGGGGCTGGATAAAGTGCAACTGGAAGAAAAAATGGATGTCTATATCCGCACCTTGCAGGAATACAACGCCAAATTTGACCTTATCAATACCGATGCATACGACCAGATTGCCATTCGCCACATTTTTGACAGTCTGAGTGGAGCCAAAGAAATTTCCCGCCTGATAGAAAAACGCATTGCGGCTTCTGCTGACAAGGCTGCTGCCCAAGCGGAATTTGTGCTTGCAGACATTGGAAGCGGTGCGGGGCTTCCGGGCATTCCTCTGGCGGCTGCTTTTCCTGAGCGTAAATTTGTGCTTGTGGAGCGCATGACCAAGCGGGTTGCTTTTTTGCGGCATTGCGCCCAAGTCCTGCAACTGTCTAATGTAACTGTGGAAGAAAATCAGGCGGAGCGGCTGGAGCAGAAGCGTTTTGACATTGCCGTTTTTCGCGCCTTTCGTCCGCTGGAAAAGAAAATGACCAAGGTGCTGCTTCGCATTCTTAAAGACGGTGGCTATCTTGCAGCCTACAAGGCCAGACGGAAAAAGATTGAAGAAGAAATGCAGTCGCTTCCTCAGGTGCCCGCCTATAGCGTACTTCCGCTTGCCGTGCCTTTTTTGACGGAACACGCGGGAAATGAAGAGGAGCGGGAACGAAATCTGGTGATTGTCAGCAAAAACTAGTTTACGTCAATCCTTTTGAGGATTTTGACCAGCCCTTCCTTTTCTACCAGGTCAATGGGACGGCCTTCTGAATATCGTTTTGCGTCTTCGGTATAGGAGCCTGCGGTAAAGCATACGCCACGGTCAGCCTTTGAGTCAGATACCTTGCCGTGAAAATCTCGTACCAGCAATTCTCCCGTGGAGCCGCTGCTTCGGTAAAAGCGGAATACTTCGGTGTCTTCCCATTTGGGAGTCTCCACCGAGAGCATGATTTCCACAGAGTCCGGCTTTACGGAGATGTCGTTTATCTTGACGAATGAATGCTTGTAATAGGATTCCACCACTTTGCGGCAGAGGGCAACAAAGTCACTGGTGGGCGACATCAGATAAATCTGGAGATTCTTGTTTTGATTCAGTTCGCCATACCGCTGCATGAGCTGGGGAACATCCTTGTAGGTTTGGTTGACCAGTTGGATTTCCCGCAAGGCCTTGATGCCGTTTGAAATGGCATTCTGCTCAAAATAGACTGTTGCCATGTTGTAGAGGATTTCAAGGCGGATATCATCAGGTGTGTTCTGGTGTTTCAGGCCAATCTGAAAATCCTGCAGGGCTTTGTCCGCTTGCTGGGTGTGGGCATGATAGATGCCAGAGGCCAGACAGGAGCGTGCGCCAAATTCAGGATCTGGACGCAGGTGCATAAAGACTCTGATAGCCTTGTCACCGTAGCCACATTCTTTCATGGCATCTGCCATGGAGTAGAGCACTTCCTTATTGTCGGGGGTTTCGTCCAGTGCGTGCTTGAGGTGGGGAAGACTTTCCTTAAAGTGATTGCTCTTGTAGAGTGAAAGACCGAGTTTTGCGTTGATGTTTGTTGCTTCCGGCTTGATGACCAGTGCCTTCTTAAAGCAGGGGATTGCCTTGTCGTATTCTTCCTTGGAGTAACATGCCTGACCGAGATAGTAGTTTACCTCAAAATCATTGGGACGGAGGTTGTAGGCAAAGGTGAGCCCCTTGAATGCTTCTTCAAGCTTATTCAGTTTGAGGGCACAGATACCCTGTCGTAAGCCCGCCAGATAGCCGTCAATTTCTTTTCGTGCGGGGGCAACATTCATCTGGGTTTCATAGATTTCGTAGGCTTTTTCCCAGTTGTGCTCAGAATAGTAGAGGTCTCCTAGTGGAATCAAACCCTCAGGGCTATGAGGATCCTGCGCCAGTTTTCGGCTGGCTTCCTTGACGATTTGAGACCGGGATTTTTGTTTTCTTTTTGTGCCGCCCTTTTTCCTTGTTGCAATCGAAAGAACGAGCGCAATAATTCCAAAGACAAGGGCTGCGGCTATGAGCAGTTCCATCTCTTTCTATTATCGGCAGAGTGTATAGAAAAGTTGACTATCTGCGGTTATTTCCTGCATTCGTCAACAAATTCGTGAATTCTGTCCAGTGCGACCTTTATTTTGTCGATTGCCGTGGCATAGCAACAGCGGATATGGCCTTCGCCTCCTGCACCAAAAACGCTTCCGGGAACGACCGCCACATTGTGCTTTTGGAAAAGCTGGGTGGCAAATTCTTCGCTGGTCAGTCCTGTAGAAGTAATCTTCGGGAACATGTAGAATGCGCCGGTTGGTTCTGGTACGGGTAAACCCATGTCGGTAAATGCCTTGTACATGAGGTTGCGGCGCTGCTGGTAGGAGACGCGCATTTTTTCTACCTCTGTCCATCCGTTTCGCAGCCCTTCCGCCGCCGCATACTGACTGAAAATAGGCGCGCAGATGGTGTTGTAGCCGTGGAGTTTTACGATTTGTCCCAGCAATTCAGAAGGGGCGGCGATGTAGCCGATGCGCCAGCCGGTCATGGCAAAAGACTTGGAAAATCCATTCAGGATAATTGCGTAGTCTTTCATGTCGGGAAAAGAAGCGATGGAGGTATGTTTTGCGCCGTCGTAGGCAAGCTCACAGTAAATTTCATCGCTGATACACCAGATTTGCTTTTCAACGAGAATCCTTGCGATTTTTTCCAGTTCGCTTGCAGGAATCATAGTGCCGGTGGGGTTGTTGGGGGAACAAATCATCACGGCTTTTGTCTTTGGCGTGATTGCCTTTTGAATCTGTTCTGCCGTGGGGTAGAAGCCGTTTACGCTGGTGTCGATTTCCACTACTTTTGCCCCAGTCAGAAGGGCAAGCGGCGTGTAGTTTACATAGCAGGGCTGCACCACAATAATTTCGTCGCCCGGATTGAGGATGGCGCGGAGTACGGCATCAACGCCTTCGCTTGCACCTACGGTAACGAGGATTTCGTTTTTTGGGTTGTAGTAGAGATTGTAGCGTTCCATGTACTTGGCGATTTCTTCACGCAGTTCAATCAGACCCCAGTTTGACGTATATGATGTGTGACCTTTTTCCAAATGATAGTAGGCTTCTTCACGAATAACCCAGGGCGTGGGAAAATCCGGCTCGCCGACTGACAGTGAAATTACGTCATCATGGCCGATGAGCATTTCAAAAAACTTACGGATTCCGCTAGGCGGTGTGGCCATCATCGCGGTACTGAATTTATCTTCTCTTGTGTTCATTTTTTTTAAGCCATCACTCCTTCGCGGCGGTCACTTTCGTCTTCAACGTAGAGCACGTCGTTTTCCTTGTAGGTTTTGAGCAAAAAGTGCGTCTTGGTGGAGCGAACGCCTTCGAGGGTGGAAAGTTTGCGGGCAACAAAAAAAGCCACTTCCTGCAGGCTGTCTCCTTCGATGACAACTTTAAGGTCATAGCCGCCGCTCATCAGATAGAGCGATTTTACCTGGGGATAGCGGTAGATGCGGTCAGCAAGACCGTCAAAACCGTGTTCACGTTCGGGGGTCACTTGGATTTCTATTTCGGCACGAACTTTTTCCTTGGCGGCTCCATCTTTTTCCGGATTGATTACCGCTTTATAGCCCAAAATAATGCCTTCTGCTTCCAGCTGCTTGATAATTGCCTGTACTTCTGCCGGCGTTTTTTTTGTCATGGCGGCAATGTCATCAATAGGAAGCCGAGCGTTCTCTCTCAGCAAGTCAAGGATTTCCTCTTTGTCGTTCATATGCACCTCATCTTCATTCTAGTTGATTATCCGCTTTTTGTGAAGTATACTGGAGGTAAGGCAACTTATAATGTCACCAACGGAAGAAGAAACTCGCAGGCATATTCACCGAGTGCAGCATCTCATGTATAAACTGACCCGTATATTGCAGGATCGATGTGAACGGCATGACCGCTCAAAACTGGAGGAGCCGGAAAAGTCTGGTTTTGAAGCAATGGATGCAGAACCCTTCTATCCCTATGGCTCACCTGAATATTTTGACAAACTGGAACGCTACCGCCCGATTCTGGAACACCACTATAAGCACAATTCTCATCACCCGGAGCACTACGCAGGATTTATTGGTGAGATGGATTTGATTGACATGCTGGAAATGCTCTGTGACTGGGCTTCCCGCCGTGACGGTCTTTCTGTGGATGAGGCGATTACCCTGGTTGAGCAGCAGAACGAGCGTTTTCAAATGCCGTCGATTCTTTCCAGCATTTTGCTGAACACGCTCAAGCGTTATCTTGCCACCGAATTTTATGATGCGTCAAAGTCTGCAAGACCGAATGCCGTGCAGATAGAAAACATTGCGACGGGTACGCTGAGACCAAGCGGAAAGGCCGAACTTTCCAAGCCTTCGGCACCTTCCCAGAATTCATTTTCAAAACAGGGTGCTTCTGCCACACATGCTGCCACGGTCAAGGAGCCTGTGCAAAGAGCCGCAGAACCTGAATCGGCCGCAGACGATGTGTTTGGCGGTCTCTTTAGCAAGAGCAGCATAGATTTAAGCGCCCTCAAGGAATTTGGCGTATAGACTTATGATTCCCGCCGCAATTGCAAGACCTTTTTGACGAGGAGCGGCACTTCATACAGCATCATTACAGTCCAGCCGATACCGCATGCATAGGCAACACCCGCAATGCCGAAGTGGGGGGCAAGCAGGAGCGAAAAGCCCGCGCGGGCAATCATTTGCGCAGAAGTGGCAAAGACGGTGATGCGCATGTTGCCGCAGCCACGGAAGAAGCCCTGAATGCCATTGGTAAGGGCGGGCATGATGTAGAGGCAAGCCATAATCAGAAGATATTGTCGCCCCAGACGCAGTACTTCCGCTTCGCCATCGCCCGCAAAAAGCCACATAAGCGGATTTCTGAAAAGAATGACGGAAAGCCCGATGAGTATGCCGTAGAGGACTTCAATCATCAAGCCTTTTCGCAGGCAGAGCCGCATACGGGCGGTGTTTTTTGCACCGTGGTTCTGGGCGGTAAAGGTGGTCATGGCCTGTCCGATGCTCTGTTCCGGCTGGTAGCAGAAGTCGTCGATTTTGGTGCCCGCATTGAAGGTGGCGATTGCGTCTACGCCTAAGGGATTGACTGCGCTCTGAACGAGGAGTTTTCCCACATAGAGAACGGTTTGCTGGGTGGCGGTGGCCAGACTGTAACTGATGGTTCTTCCCACCAGTGCGGGCTCCACCTTACATTCCCGGGGCTTTACGGCAATCAAAGGTTCCCGCAGATAGACGTAGCCTATGCAGAGCAGGCAGGAAATGGCCTGAGATGCTATGGTTGCTACAGCCGCCCCAGTCATGCCCAGATGCAGCAGGGCTACCAGAATAAAGTCCAGAATGCCGTTTAAGACTGCGCTGATTGCCACGCAGACAATCGGGGTCTTTGAGTCTCCCACGGCACGCAGGGTGGCGGCAAACATATTATAGAAAAAGGTGAACAAAAGTCCACAGAAGACAATGCGGAGGTAGTGGGCGGAGGGAGCAAGCAGTTCTTCTGGTGAGCGCACAAGACGCAGTAGGGGTACGGCAAAAATGAAGCAGAGCGTGCTTACAAAAAGCGTAAAGATAAAGCCGATGGCGATGGTGGTGCTGATTTCCGCCTTGAGACGGTCAAACTGCTTGGCACCATAAAATTCGCTGATGAGTACGCCCGCTCCCCAACTGATTCCCACGATAAAGAAAATCATAATGTTCATAATGGGATTTGCGATTCCGGCGGCGGCAAGGCTGACTTTTCCTGCAAAACGGCCAAGAATGATGGAGTCCACCGCATTGTAGGTGAGTTGAAAAAAGTTTCCGAGAATCAGCGGTATGGCAAAGCCTATCAGATGTCCGACAGGAGAACCTTGAGTCATGTCTTTCATGCTTATCTTCCTGCGCGACGTTTTCCCTGCTCAATAAAATTCATATGCGCCTTGTCTTTGCGGGTCAGACGCTTGAAACCGAGACTGTCTTCAGCGGCCGGGCGTTTTTTTGCGGAAGTGCGGGCAGAGGCCACGAACTGTTCCCATGCTGCTGGTTCAGGCACTTCAAAATGCAGAGCCTTATTGGTAAAGGGATGGACAAAGGCCAGCGTGCGGGCATGGAGGGCAAGCCTTCCAAAAGGGTTGGTGGTGGCACGGTAGTTTTCGTCTCCTGCCAGGGGGTAGCCTTTGCTTGCCAGGTGAGCGCGAATCTGGTTTTTCTTTCCCGTATCAAGTGAAAGTTCAAAGAGGGTATGTGTTTTTCCCCGGACAAGGGTCTTGTAATTGGTGCGGGCGGGAACTGTCTCCACTTCTTCATCCTCGCGGGGAACATAGCCTATGTGGTGGGCATTAAAGGCAAGCGGTGCGTCAATCAGTCCGCTTTTTGAAAGATATGCATGGGGATTGGCGGGATTTTCTGCCACGGCGCGGTAGAGCCGCTCTGAAACCAGCGTGTGCCACTTGTCCATGATTTTTTTCTGGGCAAGTTCTCCTAGTGCAAACATCATCACACCGCTGGTGTCGCGGTCAAGCCGATGGACGGCAAGGGGTCTGTGCTTGGCGTTGAAAGAACCGTTTTTGCGCATCAGGTCTTCCAGAATCTGCTGTGCTGTTTTTGCATGGCTTCCGTCAAAAGGAACGCTAAGCAGACCGCTGGGCTTGTTTACCACCACGAGGTAGTCGTCTTGATATAGAATTTCGAGTTTGAGCATGGTTTTTCCTTGTGAAAATCAATAGTGTGGCGGACGCCGACTGGGAATATCCATGTTTTCAGCAAGTTCTTCGTAACGGCCGGCGAGGATTTTGTTTTCTTCGCGGAGAATTTCTATTTGCTTGGCGTTGGCAACGGCTTCTTCCTGCAGTTTGTTGATAAAATCTTCCATGTAGGCTACTTTTGTTTCCAACGCGACAAATCGTTCTTCGGTGTTCATGTGATGTAGTATAATTTCTTTTGTTTTACAGTGCAAGCGGAGGGGCGTTGGTCGCCAGGGCAAACGCATTATAATCTATTCACAAGTAAGACAAAAAGGGCACAGGTAAAGGAGTCTCAGCAAAAACGAAAAATGAGTCCGCTTACGGAAAAGCGCGTCTGGTTCG
>ERZ842401.2461-NODE-2461-length-24763-cov-5.307269_pt1 | contig 24763 bp, 24 predicted proteins | sample MGYA00521270_ERZ842401 | MGnify/ENA primary metagenome ERZ842401 (study PRJEB31892, sample SAMEA3878208) | bioreactor metagenome | biome: Moose rumen | place: Sweden | collected 2011-10 | study: EMG produced TPA metagenomics assembly of the PRJEB12797 data set... | reverse complement strand
CCTTCAGATATTTGTAATAGTGGCCGCGCACGGCACCGTAACCCGCCACTATTACAAATATCTGAAGGGCGAGGAGACCTCCACCAACCCCATGGCCACCATCTTCGCATGGTCCGGCGCTTTCCGCAAGAGGGGTGAACTCGACAACCTTCCCGCTCTCGTCAATTATGCCGACCAGCTTGAGCAGGCCTGCTTCGACACTCTCAACGAGGGTCTTACGACCAAGGATCTCGTGAACCTTATGGAAGGCGTCACGCCTCGCGCCCTTACGTCACTGGAGTTCCTCAAGGCCATCCGCGAGCGTCTCGAAAAACGTCTCGGAGCATAATTGCTGATTTTTAGTTATATTTAGGTCCGTCTGACAGAAGGCGGACCTTTTTCGTATGGGTAATATATCTGAATTGCTTGAAGGCAGGGGAGTCAAGGTGACGTCCAACAGGCTGCTTGTAGCCCGCGTGCTGGCTTCCTCAAACAGTCCCATGTCCCTTGCGGAAATAGAGGCGGAACTCGAAAGTGTCGATAAATCAGGTATTTTCAGGGTGCTGAAGGTGTTTTCCGACAAGCATCTGATACACGCTTTCACCGGCTCGGACGGCATAATGCGCTATGAGCTCTGCCACAGCGGGCATCTTGATGTCGATGACGACAGGCACGTACATTTCTGCTGTGAGGTCTGCGGCCGTACCATCTGCCTGGAAGGCGTCCCCGTCCCTCAGATAAATCTTCCCGACGGCTACGACGTCCATGAGGCCGGCTATATCCTCAAAGGCATCTGTCCCGACTGTAACCGATAGCATCATGGTTTGTTTTTTAGATAATTGCTTATTATATTTGGGAAAAGCGGACTTACCAACCAATACTATAAACTATGGCTTACAAAATTATCGACATTGAAGGTGTAGGCGACGTTTACGCCGAGAAACTCATTGCGGCAGGCATTGAGACAGTTTCCCAGCTTCTTGAAAAAGGCAAGACCCCCAAGGGCCGCAAGGAGCTCGAAGAGACCACCGGCATTACCGGAAAACTCATCCTTACATGGGTGAACCATGCGGATCTGTTCCGTGTCAAGGGCATCGGTCCCCAGTTCTCCGAGCTTCTGGAGGCAGCCGGTGTTGACACTGTGAAGGAACTCGCCACCCGCAGGGCGGACAACCTCGCCGCAAAGCTTCTTGAGGTTAACGAGAAGCAGCATCGCGTCCGCAGGGTTCCCACCGAGAAGGAAGTCCAGAAGATGATTGAAATCGCCAAGGAACTGCCCGCCGTCGTCACTTACTAAGCATATCCCGATATGGATTTGGAGGGCCCGGCGCGGGCCCTCCTTTTTGCACTATTGCTTGTGGATCTGTCTCGGCAATCGCATGCCGGCAATCATTCAAAAAACAGTCTCGAATCCTGCTGGAATTCGTGGGAAAGTAGGCATTAACAAAAATGTTAACCTAAATAACAAAATTGTTTAACGTGTTGATATATAGCGTTTAGTATTTAGTGCTGTGCAGAAAGACGCTTTTATACTGAATTTCTCGGGAGCTTGCCTCTCCCAAGGCCTGCCGGACATTATCGGAGCCGTTACGGAGGACTTTTCCGGTCTTTCGGGAACTTTCTGTTACTGCGATCCGGATGCCGAAAAGGAGCTTTCAGCACGCATCGCCGGCATCCCTGCCGGAGCCCTGCATTTCATAGACAGCGGGGACTATCACTATGTCTCGGCGCTGTTCTGCCGCAGGATTACCTCGCCGTTTTCGCTGATCCTGCTGGATAACCATCCGGATATGCAGCCTCCCGCTTTCGGGGACATGCTGAGCTGCGGGGGATGGGTGTCCTCCATTCTGGACTCCTGTCCGAATCTGCAGAAGGTGCTGCTTCTGGGCGCCGACCCGTCACTGAAAGACGAGACTATGCGCGGGCGCGTGGAGTGCCTGTTCCGTGATGAGATATCTTCGGATCCCGAAACAGCCGTCAGAACTGTGGAAAACCTTCAGGGGCCGGTGTATATCTCGATTGACAAGGATGTCCTCTCTGTCGCCCATGCCGCCACTGACTGGTCGCAGGGTGACATGACCCCTGAGATTATGGACGCCATTCTCACCGCTGCCTTCCGCAGTCATGAAGTGGCCGGCGTGGACATCTGCGGTGAACTGCCGGCATCGAAGGGAGGCAATTCTTCTTCCGACGGGCTCAACCTTTCGGTTAATATCCATCTTAAACGATTGATTGATAGGCTTATATCTGAATACTGCCCTTGTTGAAGAAAAAATAGTTCCGGATATAGCAAATCCCGTCGCTTCTTATTATATTTGTGTGCTTTATACATGGATTTGTTATGAACAGAACACTCTTTTCCGCCATCGCCGCCCTGGCTTTCACGGCCATTCTCTCTTCCTGTGGCGCAAACGGTTCACAGGCACCTTCCGGCCCGGTTGACGTACAGCCGTCCTATGAGGTCTCCGGCGTAAAATTCGATATGCTGGAAATCCCCGGAGCAGCCTTCACGATGGGCGCGCAGAAGGACCACCGCCGCATAGCGGGGGCGGCCGCCTTCCATGAAGTGGTGCTCTCCGGTTATGCAATCAGCAAATACCCTGTAAGCCAGAAGCTTTGGGAGGCTGTGATGGGCAGCAATCCTTCCGCCGTCAAAGGGGACAATTATCCTGTTGACCGTGTTACCCTGGCGGATTGCAAAAAATTCGCCGCCAAGCTTTCCAAGCTTACCGGTGTCCCGTTCATCCTGCCCACAGAAGCCCAGTGGGAATATGCCGCCACGAGCGGAGTGATAACGCCTGTCAAGAATCTTAAGGAATGGGTATCTGATGTTTATGCAGATGCTCCTTATGATAAACTTCAGGTGGATCCCCAGGGGCCTGCAAAGGGTGAGGATATCGTTATCCGCGACCTTGCTCACCGTGATCCCATGAGCCTTCATTCAAAGGCAGGAGGAGTTTCATTCCGTGTGGCTGTCCGTACCGGGAAGGCTGTTCCTGAAGGTATACAGGCACTTTTTGTCGATCAGGCTCCAGCCCGCGAGAATGTCTGCAGCAACGAGACCGTCACCGTCGGCAGCGTGAAGTTCAATATGGTCGCCATAAAGGGCGGCACCTTCAACATGGGCGGTACTCCGGAGCAGGGTTCCTTCCCCGGCGAAGATGAAAAGCCTGTGCATGAGGTTACTGTCGAAGACTTCGAAATCGGCCAGACCGAGGTTACCGCAGGTCTCTGGAAAGAAGTCATGGGATATCTTCCGCTCGGCAATGACGAGAAGAAACTGAACCGTCCGGTAATCAACATTTCATGGTATTACGCCAACGAGTTCATCCTTAAGCTCAATGAAATGACAGGGCGCAAGTTCCGCCTTCCTACCGAGGCCGAGTGGGAATATGCGGCCCGCGGCGGCAGCAAATCCAGGAAAAACCGTTATGCCGGGGCAGGCTCTCCCATGCCCGTCGCCGTTTACGGGGAAAACTCTGTCCATCAGGAAGTGGGTGACGTCAGGTCCAAGATCGCCAATGAGGCCGGGCTTTACGATATGAGCGGAAACGCATGGGAATGGTGCCAGGACCGTTATGCCAAATACAATGAGACCCCCGAGGTTGATACGGAATTCCATGTCCTCCGTGGCGGCAGCGCTGCCAGCCGCGGCGATGCCTGCCGTGTGTCCAACCGTTCCAAGATTCCTGCAACAAGCATCAAGGGTACCTTCGGATTCCGCCTTGCCCTGTAGCGAAGAATGACCCGGAAATCTCTCATCTGCAATATGGTGCCGGTCCTCCTGCCGGTTGTTGCCATCCTGTTGGCATCATCGTGCGGCGGCAGGTCTGGCTCGCAGGGGCAGCCGTTGATGTCCGTTCCGGATAATGCCGGCGGTCTGCTGGTTTCCGAGGAATACAAGACTGAAATACCTTTAATTCTCGATGCTCCCGACCCGGAGACGAACACGGTCATCTCGCACATGGGATATACCGTATCGTACAATTCACGGCACCGTATCCCCAACTGGGTAGCCTACGAACTGCTTGACAGCGAGCTGTACGGAGATTTCTCGAGGGGCGGCAAATTCGGTCCGGATCCGGCGTTCAAGGGCCGTCAGGCATATGACCGGGATTATTCCGGCTCAGGCTGGGACCGCGGTCACATGGCTCCTTCCGGAGATATGAAGTGGAGCTCGCAGACGATGAAGGAGTGTTTCTACCTGACGAATATCTGTCCGCAGGACCATAATCTGAACAGCGGCGACTGGAATGACCTTGAGAAACTGGTCAGGAAGGAATGCCGCTATTATAAACGCGTATGGATTGCCTGCGGCCCCGTTATAGGCCGGGCAGTGCACGGAAGCATTGGGGAGAACATGGTTACGGTCCCGGACGGGTTCTTCAAGGCCCTGCTGGCACGCAGGAAGGACGGGACCTATACCGCGATAGGTTTTTATTTCGAGAACAAACCGGGGCACAGGCCCCTCAGCGAATATGCAATGTCCATCGACGACCTTGAGAAACTGGCCGGGATGGACTTTTTCTATATCCTGCCGGCAGAAGTCCAGGATGAGGTGGAAAGGTGTTACAATTTAAGAGACTGGAGGGTAAGATGAGCATCAGGCAGGTTGTTTTCCCGGATGGCGGCAATAGGCCCCTAGTATTCTACCTCGCGGCTGAGGAGTATGTGTCCCGCCATCTGGATACTCTTCTGGGCGATGTCCCTGCGGGCGGGCGTGAAGCCCTTTTCATATGGCAGGTGGAGCCTACGGTCATATTCGGCCGCAACCAGGTCATGGAAGCCGAAGTGAACATGGATTATTGCAGGGAGCACGGAGTCCGTCTGTTCCGGCGCAAGAGCGGAGGCGGATGCGTCTATGCGGACATGGGGAATATAATGGTTTCGTACATAACCGACCATACCGATGTCGAAGGCGTATTCGGGCTCTATCTTGACCGCCTTGCGGCTTTCCTCCGTTCCCTCGGGCTCGATGCTTCAAAATCCGGAAGGAATGATGTGCTTGTAGGCGGCCGCAAGGTGTCGGGCAATGCTTTTTTCCGTCAGCAGAGGTCCAGCATCGTGCATGGTACCATGCTGTTCGACAGTGACTTTGCCGCACTTGAGGCGGCCATTACCCCCTCTGCCGCCAAGATATCCAGCAAGGGGGTTTCTTCTGTTCGCAGCCATGTAACCAACCTGAAGCAGGAGCTCTTGTCGGTGGGGAATGTAAAATACTCTGATATAGAAGTGTTTAAATCGTCCATGCTTGAGTATTTCTGCAGTGGCGGTGAAATCCGTCTCGGCCCGGATGAGATGTCCGCCATAGGGCAGATCGAGCATGGGTACCATGACCCTGATTTCATATCCGGCCGCAGGAAAGCCTGCAAGATGGAATTCAGGGGGAAGATACCGCAGTCCGGGGAAATTTCCGTCTGCATGGACCTGGAGGGAGGAAAGATCGGCTCCGTGAGCCTGCAAGGGGACTTTTTTGAGCTTTTTCCGGGTGCTGCAGCCCGCCTGGAGGACGGGATGACAGGCCTGGAATTCGAAAGGGGAACCGTTATGTCCGCATTGGAGAACTTGTCGCCGGAAAAACTGGTAATGAACCTTTCTGCCGGTGATTTATGCAATATTCTGTTCAAACAATAACTTAATTCATAAACCTTATTATGGAAGAAAACATGAAAGTAACCTGCCTGCACGTCAACCATGTAGCCCTCGGTGCCAAGATGAGCCCGTTCGCAGGCTTCGACATGCCCATACAGTATGCCGGCATAACCGAAGAACATAACGCAGTCCGCCATAAGGTCGGAATGTTTGACGTGTCCCACATGGGAGAGGTCTTCGTGAGCGGAAAGGATTCCCTTGCATTCGTAAACCACATCTTCACCAACGAGGTGTCCTCTCTCGAACCCGGGAAGATCCTTTACGGAATGATGCTCTATCCCAATGGCGGTGTCGTCGATGACCTGCTGGTATATCGTGAATTCGAGCCCGACCACTATCTTCTGGTCGTGAATGCAGCCAATATCGAAAAGGATTTCGCCTGGATGCAGGATAACGCCAAGGGGTATGACGTCGTGCTGGACAACGCCTCCGACAAATGGGGACAGATCGCCCTCCAGGGCCCTGATGCCGAGAAGACCATAATCAGCGTCCTCGGACAGGAAAAGGCCGCGGAGCTTACCTTCTACACTTATTATGAGACCGTCCTGGACGGCGCCCGCACCATAATCAGCCGTACCGGATATACCGGTGAGGACGGATTCGAAATCTACTCTTCCAACGATGTTACCGTAAAGGTATGGGAGAAGCTCCTTGCGGCCGGCGTGCAGCCCTGCGGACTCGGATGCCGTGACACCCTTCGCTTCGAAGCCGGACTGCCGCTTTATGGCGACGAACTCAGTGCAGACATCACTCCGGTCGAAGCCGGTCTCGGAATGTTCTGCAAACTTGACAAAGACTTCATCGGCCGTGACGCCCTTGCAAGGCAGAAAGCGGAAGGCGTTGCCAAGAAAATCGTCGGAATCGAAATTGAGGACAAGGCCATCCCCAGGGCTACATATCCTGTGGAAACTCCTGAAGGAGAGCAGGTTGGTGTCGTAACGACCGGCTACCATTCCATCTCTCTGGACAAGAGCATCTGCTTCGCCTTGATTGACAGCAAGTATGCCGCCCTTGACACGCCGCTGAGCATCCGTATCCGCAAGAAAGTGTTCCCCGGAAAGGTGGTCAAGAAGCGTTTCTATCAGACTAATTACAAGAAATAATCATTATAAACAATTAATATCCAACAAAATGAGTAAAGTACTTGAAGGTTTGCTTTATAGCGAATCACACGAATGGGTAAAGGTTGAAGGCGATATCGCCGTAATCGGTGTTTCAGATTTCGCCCAGAAGGAAATGGGTGACATCACATATGTTGATGTCCCCGAGGTTGACGATGAGGTTGAGGCCGGTGAAGAGTTCGGCGCACTTGAGAGCGTCAAGGCTGCCAGCGACCTTATCAGCCCGGTAAGCGGCACTGTCGTAGAGGTCAACGAGGCCCTTGAGGACGACCCTCAGCTCGTAAATGCCGACGCATACGCCAACTGGATCATCAAGGTGAAGATGTCCGACGCTTCCGAACTGGACGCCCTCATGGATGCTGCCGCTTATACCAATATGACTGAAGAGTAGGCTATATGGCAACATTCCCGTATTTTCCCCAGACTGCCGAGGATATAAAGGAGATGCTCGGCAAGGCGGGGATGGCTTCACCCGACGAGCTTTACGGCGACGTGCCCGCGAAGTTCCTTTATAAAGGGGAATACGCGCTGCGCGAGGCTATGTCCGAACAGGAAATCCGGGGCTTCTTCGAGGCCCTGGCAGCTCAGGACAAGCCGCAGAAAGTATTCGTCGGACAGGGTGCATACGACCATTATGCCCCTTCGGTGATTCCCAACCTCCTGGCCCGTTCCGAGTTCCTTACGGCCTATACTCCCTACCAGGCTGAGATTTCGCAGGGTACACTCCGTTATATATTTGAGTATCAGAGCATGATATGCGCCCTTACCGGCATGGATATCAGCAACGCCTCCATGTATGACGGCGCCACCGCGGCTGCAGAAGCCGTGCGTATGGCCGTAGCCTGTGCGAAGAAGAAAGACCGCGTGGTCATCTCCGACGGACTTCTCCCCAACGTGGTGAAGGTAATCGAGACCTATACCTCGTTCAGCGGGGTGAAGATTACGAAAGTCCCTGCAAAGGACGGCCGTACCGACCTTGACGCTATCATCGCGGAACTTTCCGCCGGTGACGTCGCCGGTGTGATGGTTCCTGCAGTCAACCGTTTCGGTATCGTGGAGGACTATTCTGCCCTTGCAGATAAAGTGCATGAGGCCAAGGCGATAGTGATAGAGTACTGCGACCCTTCAGCCCTCGCTGTCATCAAGACCCCCGGCGAGTGGGGGTTCGACGTGGCGGTCGGAGACGGGCAGTCACTGGGTATTCCCCTGTGCTTCGGCGGTCCTTACGTAGGTTTCATGGCCTGTCGCAAGGAGTATGTCCGTAAACTTCCCGGACGTATCGTAGGACAGACCGTGGATGCCGACGGCAAACGTTGCTTCGTCCTTACGCTCCAGACCCGCGAGCAGCACATCCGCCGCGAGAAAGCTACCAGCAACATCTGCTCCAACGAGAGCCTGATGGCGCTGTATATAACTGTGTATCTGTCTGTCATGGGGCCAGAAGGCATGAAGGAGGTCAACAGCCTGTCTTCTGCTGGTGCCCATTATCTGTGCGATGCACTCGTAGCCACCGGCAAGCTGCGCAAGGTTTTCGACGCTCCGTTCCTGAAGGAGTTCGTGCTCGAGCCTGTTGGCATTTCCGCCGCCGAACTCCACAAGAAACTGTCGGACAAGGGCTTCTTTGCGGCCCTGCCCACGGCTGAGGGCTATGTCAGCTTCTGTGTAACCGAAAAGAGGACCAGGGAAGAGGTCGATGCCCTCATCCAGGCCGTTAAGGAGGCATAAGCCATGAAGTACTACGACAAACTTATCTTCGAGCTTTCAAAAGAAGGCAGGAGCGCATATTCCCTCCCGAAGAACCGTTTCGGAGCCGCCCCCGAACTTCCCGCTTCCCTCAGGCGCACAACCGACACCTGCCTTCCCTCTGTGAGCGAGCCGGATGTCGTCCGCCATTATACCAATCTCTCGCAGATGAACTTCGGAGTGGATACCGGATTCTATCCTCTGGGCAGCTGCACCATGAAGTACAATCCCAAAATCAACGAGGAGATTGCCGCTTCAGCTCATTTCGCAGCCCTTCATCCGCTCCAGGACAAGGAAACCGTCAAAGGTGCGGAAGCCGTATATACGGAGCTTGAGAAGGCGCTCTGCGCCATCACTGGCCTGTCCGCCTTCACGTTCGAGCCCTGCGCAGGCGCTCACGGTGAACTTACCGGGCTCATGCTCATGCGCAGGTATCACCAGAGCCGCGGTGACGGCAAACGCATAAAGGTCATCGTCCCTGACAGCGCCCACGGCACCAATCCCGCCAGCGCTGCCGTCTGCGGCCTTGAGGTCGTGGAAGTGAAGTCCAACGAGTCCGGCCTTGTGGATGTCGAATCCCTCAAGCCGCTCCTCGGTGAAGACATCGCCGGCATCATGATGACCAACCCCAACACCCTCGGCCTGTTCGAGAAGGAGATAGGTGAGATTGCATCCCTCGTCCACGGATGCGGCGGGCTTCTCTATTATGACGGAGCCAACATGAATCCGCTCCTCGGAAAGGTACGTCCCGGCGACATGGGCTTCGACATCATGCACCTGAACCTGCACAAGACCTTCTCCACGCCTCACGGCGGCGGCGGGCCCGGTTCCGGTCCCGTCGGCGTGGCCGCACACCTGGCATCCCTCATACCCACCATCAAGGTATCCGGTTTCCAGGGGAACTTCGGCGTCATGCTCAGGGCCCTTACCTACATACTCATGCTCGGCAAGGAGAATATCCGCAATGCAGGTATGCTGGCCACCCTTTCAGCCAACTATATCAAGGAATCCCTCAAGGACGTATATAAGCTGCCCATCCCTTCGGTCTGCAAGCACGAATTCGTGTTTGACGGCCTGTTGAATGACGGTGCCCGCGAGGGCGTCGAGGGCGCTACCACGCTCGATGTGGCCAAGAGGCTCCTGGACTACGGCTTCCATGCTCCTACCATCTACTTCCCCCTGCTTTTCCATCAGGCCCTCATGATTGAGCCTACGGAGACGGAGTCGAAGGAGACGATAGATGCGTTCATCGCAGCAATGAGGACCATCGCCGCAGAAGCTGCCGAGGATCCCGGATTCCTTAAATCGGCTCCGCACAATACACCGATCCGCCGTCCCGACGAGGCTACGGCGGCCAGGCAGCCGATTGTTACATATTTCGATTCCCTGAAATAGGTATGTCAAGAATTATTATCATTGGTGCCGGCCCCGGCGGTTATGAGACCGCCGTGGCCGCCGCCAAAAAAGGTTTTGAGGTCACGATTGTCTCCGACGGCAATGTCGGCGGAGTCTGCCTCAACGAGGGTTGTATCCCTACAAAAGCCCTCTGCCGCAATGCGGAAATCCTGGAGAGCCTTCACAGGGGCGCGGAATTCGGCCTCGAAGGGCTTTCATACAACCTCGATTTCAAGAAGGTCATGGAGCGCAAGGATGCAGTCGTGTCCCAGCTCCGCTCCGGTGTGGAATTCCTTCTCGGAGGAAAGGGCATCACCCTCCTCAGGGGCAAGGCTTCTTTTTCCGGGCAGAAGAAGGTGTCCGTTGCTCTGACGGACGGAGGCGTGCAGGAAGTAGAAGGGGACTATGTCATAGTGGCAACCGGCTCCGTATCGGCTATGCTGCCCATCCCGGGCAAGGATGCTGAAGGCGTTATTACCTCTCGTGAAATACTTGAGCTTCAGGAAGTTCCTAAAAGGCTCTGTGTGATTGGCGGGGGAGTGATAGGGCTGGAATTCGCTTCCGTGTTCAATGCTTTCGGAAGCGAAGTCTCCGTCGTGGAGTATTTCCCCAACATCCTTCCCAGATTCGATACGGACCTTTCCAAGCGTCTCAAGCAGGCCCTCGGCAAAAAAGGCATTTCAATCGAAACCGGTGCGGCCGTCTCGGCGATCGAGAAAACCACCGGAGGACTTGCGGTGAAATACACCCGTAAGGACAAGGAGTATTGCATAGAAGCCGACAAGGTCCTGATGGCAGTCGGCCGCAGGCCCAACATTTCTTCAATGAATTTTGCAGATGCCGGCGTCGAAACCACCCCCAAGGGAATTCCGGTTGACGGCAACATGCGCACCAACGTGCCATGGATTTATGCCATCGGTGACATAACCGGCGGTATGATGCTGGCCCATACGGCCACGTTCCAGGGTATCCGCGCCCTTACCGCCATCTGCAAGGCCGAAGGCATAGAGGCTTCCGACGATATCGACTTCAGCATAACTCCTGCCGCAGTGTTTACCTCTCCCGAGGCTGCAACCGTCGGCCTTTCCGAGGATGAATGCGTGCAGAAGGGACTTCAGGTCAAGTGTCTGAAGTCGTTCTTCAGGGCCAACGGCAAGGCGCTCGCCCTTGGTGAGCCGGAAGGTTTCTGCAAGATTGTGGTTGGGGCAGGCGACGGCCGAATTCTCGGATGCCACCTTTTCGGTGCCCACAGCGCAGATCTGGTTCAGGAAATGTCCGCAATCATGAAACTGGGCGCTACGGTTAAGGATGTGCGCAGCATGATTCACGCCCACCCTACGCTTTCAGAAGTACTGCAGGCGGCTTTCAACGAATAATAATTGAAAATGTATAAAGCCCGAAAAATCCCCGTGGCCGCAGCATCGCTGTGTCTTGTGACGTGGCTGTGCTGGAACTGCTCGCATGAAGATCCCAGGGCTGTTCCGACCGGATCCAATATCGTGGAGGTGCATATAGGTGCCCGGATGTCTCCGGTATATGATTCCGAAGCTAAAATTACCCTCGAAGACGGTATTACTCCGTCCTGGGAGGGGAATGAGGTGATGGAACTCCTCGTCGGAGATGAGAGTTCAGTTTCCTCCGGGACCGGCCTTCAGGTAAGCGTTCCCCAGACTTCGCCCGGAGTATTCTCCGGCACAGTGGATTTGGGAAAATACACCATCGATGATATCCATTTCGTGACAGTATCATCTACTGATACATATATCAGTGGCAACGCTTCTTCACAGTGGTATTTCCGGTGGAATCACGCCTCTGTCCAGAACCAGGCGCAGGCGGGGGTTTTCGGTGATAACATCGGGCTTTATGCATCCGTTTCGGGAGCGCAGCTCTCTGACGGGAAGGGTGGAATAAATATTGACAACCTTTCCCTCAACTGGTCGCACTCCCTCCTGAAGCTGAACGTTTACGGAACCCATCCTTGGATGGACGAAGACGAAATCCTCAGGAGCGTCACATTGACAGTCGGTGACGGAAACCGGCTGGTTTATGACATGGAGATAGCCGGTGACGGGCCTGTAAGGAACCTTTCCGATGCGGGTAATTCCCTTACTGTCAATCTTCAGGAAGAATGTACCGTTGCAGGAAGGGATTCCGGAAACGGCATCATGCTGTGGGCTGCCGTGAGTGCCGCCGCCGGTACTTCTTTCTCCTCTGAAGTAACGGGCGTCACCGTAGTCACCGACAAAGCGACCTATTCAAAGGACGTGAGCTGGTCTTATTCCAGGACTCCCGGTGGATTGTGCAAGCTGGGTATCAATCTTGTCAACGGCTATGCAAGGTCTTCCGAAAACCCGACGGTCACGGATGTCCCGGCAGCTCAGTCCAAATACTATATGTCTGCCGCCAGGGACCTTGAAGGTAAAGTCGTCAAGGGTACGGCAGGAATGAGGGTAATGCTTCAGGACAGCAAGTTCTATGCGACAGGGGAACGTATCCTTTATGTCAAGTACACTTCCGGCGAGGATATTTCCGGTACCCTTGTGGACGGCGAGCTTACAGGCGGCTCCAAGTCGGTGACGCTTACCTGGGCTTCCGACGATCCTGTCAGCCGTCCCGCTGTCCTTCATGCCCCTGATGCTGCCGAATTCGGCCTTTTGTGCCTTCCCGGTTCACACTCAGGCACTTTCGAGGTGAAGACATCGCGGTACACATACGAGTTTACCAGGGATGTAACCCTTGCTGAAAGGGGTGTTACAGATGTGGTTCTCGACTTCGCTTCCCCTGATGTCCAGCCTGTCCGCAAGGTGGGCATAATAGGGGATTCGATCTCCACTTTCGAAGACGCGGTCGTCAGCACTGAATATGCGCTGTACTATCCGATGAACGACCCCAATGTGGGAGTGAACCCTGACATCGCGGTGGATTCGAAGGAAAAGACCTACTGGTGGAGGCTGATATACGACTATATGCAGCATGGCACCCTGGATGTGAACAGTTCCTGGTCGGGGGCCAAGGTCATTCACGAAATGAAGACTTCACGCAGCGGCAAGAGCATGGCGGGAGGTTTCGTGGACAGGGCCTATGATTTCGTGGACCCCGATATAATAATCATCCACGGCGGAACCAACGATTCCAACAACGACATCGCGCTCGGCACATACGACTGGGATTATCCCATCGGCCAGCTGGACGTCCTCAAATACCGCAGTGCTTACATCCAGCTCGTCAAGATGCTCCAGGCCCGCTATGAAGGAGTCCATATCATTATCCTCGTCGGGGATCGCCTGAAAGAAGAATATGCCGAAACCAACCGGCAGGTGGCCGCGCATTTCGGCCTGCCATGCGTTGATTTCGTGGGAGATACCATAGAAAAGTGCAAGGGAAGCCACCCTACGGCACCTGCATTTGACTTCATGGCATCGAAGATTTATCAAACATGTATCGATTATCTGCCGTAGTCATGAAAAAGTCCATATACATTGGAGCGCTTGCCGTAATTGCTGCGGCTTGTTCAAGACAGGAGATTGACAGCCAGGATGTCAGATTATTCTCTTCCGCTTTTTCCGCAGGAGATGCCGTGACTGTCACCGTAACCCTCCCGGACATCGAGCCCATAGAGACTCGCGCAGCCCTTTCAGAATTGGAAAGCGGTGCACTCAGGCCGTCCTGGCAGGCGGGAGACCGCCTCCAGATAGGTAATGAGATATTTGAAATTTCATCCTTCGACGGCAATGCGGCGACCTTCGCAGGCAAGGTCCCTTCTGGGGATACTTTCGATATCTTCTACCCTCCGCTTGCCGACAGGCCCGCACCGGGGACCCTGGTGCAGACGGCTGACGGGGATTTCTCACATCTGAAATATTCCGCCACGCTTTCCGGGGTTGACAGTTTTGAAAAGATTGATTTCGGCTATGGATGGGCTGCAGAACATGGCGGAACATTCTCACAGACCGGCTGCATGAAACTGGTGCTGAATATGCCGAAGGCAGGTGGCAACATCACGTCCGTGAGTATGTCCGGGGAAGGATTCGAGGCTCTTTCACTGAATGTGACCGGAGAGGCTCCGATAGGCAGTTATACAGCTTATATCCCGAGCGAAGGCATTGAACTCGTCCCCGAAAAGGCAGTGACCATAACCGTTTCCTCTTCCGACGGAACGGATTACGTCAACACTTTCGCCTCGGGACCTCAGGTCCTGTACGGCTCCCACCTCGTGCGTCTCGTTACGGCTCCCGGCATGTGGAAGGTTACCGGTCTGCCCGGTTCAGGGACTGAAACTGATCCTTATCTCATATCATCAGCCCCGGCATTCTCCTTGATAAACTCGAAACTTACCCTTAACTCGTATGTCTGGTTCAAAATGACTTCCGACATAGATCTGGGCACGCTCACATCGTGGACTCCCGTCAACATGAACAACGCCAAGTATGGGATTATGTTTGACGGTGACGGCCATGTGATCCGAAACTTCAATTATACCGGAAGCAAATGGGTGAGCATATTCGGCGTGGTGCACGGGGAGGTCAAAAACCTTACGATCGAGGATTCTTCCGTAACTACGACTGCCAATTCACCCTGCGGGCTCGTCGCGGCATGGACGGGCAATATCGACGGAACTCTCCAGGGCCGTATGGAGAACGTCCACGTAATCAACGGAAAAGTGTCTTCATCTGTGGTGGCCATTATGGGCGGGCTTTCCGCCAGGGCAGGAGCAAGCACCATCCTGAACTGCTCGTTTGACGGTACTGTGGAAAGGACTGCGACAACGGCCTACAGTTCATCATATACGCCCATCGGCGGATTGCTCGGCGAGGCGGTCGAAGGTGTATCCATCACCGGATGCTCCACTTCCGGCACGCTGACAAGCAAAGCCGGAAGGAGTTGCGGCGGCATTCTCGGAAAGTGCGAGGCCACCATGGATATCACAGACTGTACAAGTACAATGGACATAACCTCGCGGGACGACCCTGCAGGCGGCATAGTCGGCTATTTCGGGACAGGGAACATAACCGGATGCAGTGTCGCATCTGACATAAAGGTTACTGCGAAGGGTTCAGGAAAAAGCTATGTCGGAGGAATCGCCGGATATGCTTCAGGCGCCGTGACTATTTCAAAGTGCCGCTTTGACGGCAACCTCAGCGGCTATGCCGGATATGTAGGCGGCATACTTGCCCAGAGCGAGACCACCGTGTCTCCGGGCTGCACTATCAGCGAATGCTATACCACCGGCAAGATTGCGACTACTACCGTCGCCGGCGGACTCCTGGCCCAGGGGAGCAATGCAGGGCTTACCGTAACAAACTGCGGTTCAAGCATGGAAGTTGCCGGAACGGGGCCGTATGTGGGAGGTCTCATTGCCGACGTGCCCAAGAATTCCACGGTCAGCGACTCCTTTGCGGCGGGAGCCGTTACGGGATCTTATGCGGTAGGAGGGTTCATCGGCCGCGCGTATGGCCGTCAGACTTCTTCCGGAAGCCTGGCCACTGACGTGAATACGGCGGTGACAGGATGCATCGCCTACAACCCGTCGGTCCTGACCGTAACTTGCGGAGGCGAAACTCCTTCCAACCATTACAGCGGCGGCGCCGTGATTGGCTGTTCTTCCAAGCCGAATACCCTGAACAATTGCCTGCGCAGGGCAGACATGGTGTTCAAGTTCTATAATGACACTTCGCTGGATGTCCTGTTCGACCACGCCGACAGCAGCCCGTCCATACCCTTGGTCCAGCCTTCCGGCTCCGCCAAGTGGTTCTGCCCCTATCACGGCAAGGCTGCGGCAGCAGGACAGTCGCTGTCAGCGCTGGCCATCTCCCTTGGATGGAGCAGCAGCGTATGGGACTTCCAGGAGGATGTTCCGAGACTTAAGAATCTGTAAGTCATGAGACTATTTGCAAGAGTTTGTCTGGCCGGGGCGTTGTTGCATTCTGTGCTTGCAGGAACGGATGCTGCGGCTAAGAAGGCGCAGGACGATATAAATGTTATCCCTCAACCCCTCGAAGTGGTCCGCGGAAAGGGTTTTTGCAGGGCAGGAGCCGAACCGAAGGTAGTCATATCACCCGGCATGGCAGAAGAAGAGTATTCCCTGTCCGTCACAAAGAAGGGGATTGTGATCAAGGCTTCGTCAGAAGCCGGAAAAAGGTATGCCTTACAGACACTCAGGCAGCTCCGCCAGGGCGACGGACGCATTCCGGTCGTGAAGATAAACGACAGGCCGCGTTTCCGTTACCGTGGATTGCATCTTGACATAGTACGCCATTATTTCACGCCGGAAGAGGTCAAGAAGTATATCGATATCATGGCCCTGCATAAGCTGAACGTCCTTCACTGGCATCTTACTGACGACCAGGGCTGGCGTATCGAAATCAAGTCTTATCCTCTTCTTGCGCGCAAGGGCTCTTACCGCAGCGAGACCGCCATCGGAAAGGTCAGGCCGAGACGGTATGACGGGCGTCCCTATGGAGGATTTTATACCCAGGAGGAGGTCCGGGACATCGTATCTTATGCCGCCGCAAACGGCATTACCGTGATTCCTGAAATCGACCTCCCGGGGCACATGATAGCCGCCCTGCATGCCTACCCGTCGCTTGGCTGCACCGGAGGACCTTACGAGGTATGGACCCGCTGGGGCATTTCCAAGAATCTGCTTTGCGCCGGCAACGAAGATACTTTCAAGTTCCTTGAGGCCGTCCTTACCGAGGTCATGGCCCTCTTCCCGTCTGAACTAGTTCACATCGGAGGTGACGAATGCCCCAAAGACGTATGGAAGAAGTGCCCGAAATGCCAGGCGCGTATCGCATCGGAAGGCCTAAGGGGTGATGACAAGTTTACCGCAGAGCATTATCTCCAGGGCTATGTGACGAGGCGTATCGAGTCTTTCCTCGCTTCCCATGGCCGGAGGATAATCGGCTGGGACGAGGTTCTTGACAGCGGCATCTCGGACAGGACGGTGATAATGTCGTGGCGCGGAAGCGAAGGCGGGAGGACGGCAGCATCCAGGGGAATGGATGCGATCATGACGCCCAAGGACTATATGTACTTTGATTATTGGCAGACTGAAAACCATTCGGGGGAGCCTGTGGCTGTGGGAAGGTTCAACAATACGGTCGAAAGGGTCTATTCCTACGATCCCACCGAAGGGCTTCCTGCATCAGAAGCCTCCCATATACTTGGAGTCCAGGCCAATATGTGGACGGAGTTCATCCCGGATTTCAGGCATGTATGCCATATGCTCCTTCCAAGGCTTTCCGCCCTCAGCGAAGTGCAGTGGTGCGCCCCTGCCAATAAGGATTGGACGCATTTCCGCAGCAAGATGGACTCGATGCGCCTGCTTTACGAAGAGATGGGCGTGAATTACGCTCCTTATCTGTGGCAATGAACGGTATTATGCAAATACAATATAATCAATTATTTATATGAGCCAGGTACATGTTATCGATCATCCGATGATCCAGCACAAGCTGACGATTATGCGTCAGAAGGAAACAGGTTCCAAGGATTTCCGCGAGCTCCTCAAGGAGATAGCCCTACTCATGGGTTACGAGGTGACAAGGGACATCACCCTTGAAGATGTGGAGATAGAAACCCCCATATGCAAGGCAACGGGGAAAGTGGTTTCAGGCCGCAAACTCGCCGTGGTGCCCATCCTTCGTGCCGGAATCGGCATGGTTGACGGTCTTCTGAGCCTTGTCCCGGTTGCCAAAGTCGGCCATATCGGTCTTTACCGCAATGAGGAGACCCATACTCCCGTAGTGTATTATTGCAAGCTTCCCGAGGATATCCAGGAGCGGATGGTCATCCTTACCGACCCTATGCTCGCCACCGGCGGAAGCGCCTGCGACGCCATTTCGATGCTTAAGGAGACCGGATGCCACAATATCCGCCTTATGTGCCTTGTGGCTGTCCCCGAGGGTATCTCGAAGGTTCAGGCCATGCATCCGGACGTGGATATCTATGTCGCTGCCATTGACGACCATCTGAATTCCAACGCCTACATAGTCCCCGGTCTGGGCGATGCCGGCGACAGGATTTTCGGCACCAAGTAGGGTCAGTGCACTGTCAGCACGATGTATTCGGAGCGGGTGCCGATGCGGAATTTGCCGCCCCAGATGCCGAGGCCTGAAGAGATGTAGTAGTCGGTTCCGCCCTTACGGAGCCGTCCGAAGGCTTTTTCAAAAATAAGGTCCGTGACGTGGTTGAGCGGCCATACCTGCCCGTGGTGGGTGTGGCCGCTGAATTGAAAGTCGATTCCGCAGCGTTCCGCCTCTTTAAGGTTGTAGGGCTGATGGTCCAGGACTATCGTAAACAGGCTGTCCTGCCTGATAAGCTGTCGGAGGGGCCGCCGGCCCGGGTTGCTCCTGTCGTCCCTTCCGATTATGCGGACACCGCACCGTACGGCGGATGAATCCTTGAGCATCTGTATTCCGGCCTTGTCGAAAAAGTCTTCCGCGCCTGATATCCCGGATATATATTCGTGGTTGCCGGGGCAACTGTACACGGGGGCCTTGATATCCTTGAAAATATCCTCGTAGTGCCAGTGGCGTACAGGCCTGATGGCCCCGTCCAGTATGTCTCCTGCAAACAACACCAAATCAGGCGTTTCCGCATTTATCAGATTTACCCATCGCCGGAGCTCCGGGCCACGGTTGTGATATCCTGCATGGATGTCGCTTGCCAGCACTATGGTCAGTGGTTTGTCAAGCGGCTTTTCCGTGGCTATGTCGATGTGCTCGCGGTATTTATGATGGTAATGCAGGTTCCCGTAAACCAGAAGTGCCGTTATGGCTGCCAGTATGGTTATCGTTCCGGCGGGGGAGTCGTGGAGGAACCCCTGCGGGATGACATTCGCCACGCGTCCGAGGTACAGGACGGCGAAAGCGATAAGTGAATAAAGGTAAAATATCATCCAGCTCGTCCCTGCTTCATAAGTCGCCACGGCAAGCCACATGGGCATCCTGTTCCCGAGGGCAAAATGGAAGAAGATTGCAAGGAATGATGCCAGATACAGTCCTGTGGCAACAGCCTTTCCCCACGCCGGAAGGGGCAGGAGTTTCCAGAAACAGGATGCCGTCCACCAGACTGTGCCGAGCACGGTAAGTATTATGGCGATGAAAACGAGTCTGTTCATATAAACAAAATGTGGCAACTCGTATTATCAAAGCCCCGCATCCCTCAGCTCATCCAGGAGAATGCTGAATACATAGGCCGGACTCTGAAAATATAACCCGGTACCCTCATCCTCCACCAAGGCATATGTCTTGGTGCGAAGGAAAGTGTCCATCGCCTTACGGACATCCCACCCATACTCCTCCATGAGCAGTTTGGTTACCTCCTTGCCGAGGAATTCTATAAGCAGCTGACCGTTTTTACTCATGGCAGACAGTAAGTTTGGAGACAGCCTTCTCCGTTGCGAAGAAGTACTGATAAGTTTCGTGACGGTACTTGAGCCTGCGGAGCAGTTCCTCCTTGCTGATGAATTCATCCGTATACAAGGCTATTGAAACCGCAACGGCATCATTGGCAATAGGTCCGAAGACCACATCGTAGTCATGCAATTGTTGAAGAGTTCGGTTTCCGCGGTTCTTCAGAATAAAATCAAGCCACTGCTCGCTGTAGCCATCAAAGCGAAGTACCTTGAGATCTTTGCTTTCAAGAATATCGTCCGGACATTCAAAAACAGAGACGATAGGATTGCCTCCCTTTCTGCGAACAACATTGTCCGCCATTTTGCCTGCTTGTTCGCTTTCGCCACTGAGATAGAAGCCCCTGCCGAAATCTTTGGCTGGCCTACCTTTAGAGAGGTCTATCTTCTCAATAGCGATATTGGATCCGCGGTACAGTTTCATGCGAGCGCTCCTCCATTCCTTTGACAAACGGTCATCATATCTTCCACAGAATCCTCAATGGACTGAGTATGCTCTACCTCGTAGTGCTGGTCAATGAAATCCAATCCCTTGAATTCCTCAAGGAATCTGTACGCCTGCGCGTTGCTCAAGGAATACCTTCTGGCGAATTTCCCAATGCAGCAGAAAAAGTACAACAACCTGTTATTTAATTCTTCAGCACTCATATGCACAAAGTTAATCTTTTATTGATATACTGCAAAATTCGGGCGAGGTTAGAAGAGTTTTCAAAACATTACCAGTTGTCATCTTCTTCCTTCGGATGCATGTCGAAAAGCTTACTCAGGTCATAGTCGATAATGGGGGCAGCATTCATGGAATAGAACCCATCCTTAATCTCGCCTTTTCGGTTTAATGCATACTCTTCCAAAGTGGTCTTTTCACCAACACGTGACAAATATGTTTCCGTTGTCGATCCGAATACCATTCTATCGACAGTAACTCGATATCTTCCCTCACGGACAAGGATAGTTGCATGTGCTTCTAACTGGCCATTCAAAAGGAACATCGCGGTAGCACCGCGTTTGAATCCAGCTCCGCGATAATCTACCGAGCGAGGCAGAATTCTGCATGCGACACCACCTTTTACTCCAACTATGTCTGTCACCTGCCCGGAAGCAACAAGGGCTGTTGCCACTGCTGCTGAGTCAAGGGGTGATTGATAGACTCTCTGCCAAATAATAACGCCATCTCTGACTGAGAACCTATCCGGCTCTTGTGCAAAAACCGAGAATATAGGTGCGAATAATAGAGCTATTAACAGTATTTTTTTCATATTCAAAGAATTAAGACGCCGGCTTCTTCGATTATCATTAGTCGATCTTTGTCGCAACAACCCGACCACTACACGTCCATGGGTATGCAATTCCATTGGCGGAGTATTTAAGGTTTCCTGAACCAGAATAATTAAACGTGAGAGTTTTTCCGGTTAATGTACCAACGCCAAAACTGTATGTTATATAGCCCGACGCATCCGACTGCATATCATTTGAAAAGGACACAGTATTACCGATAACCTCTCCGATGGACGTCCAAGCTCCGGTCATTTTTACTTGATTCTTCGAAAGCTTAGTGAGTCGGAAAGCACCATCGTTAGAAAGAGATCCGGAATCACTGCCCCATGTGACGAAATAGTTGTCCGTATAATTATAGCGACCAACGAACACATCCGCAGGATCTGGATCGGGGGAAACGCCAAAACCCGTACAAGATACCGCAAACAATAAAGGTGGCAGTATGAAGAGAAGACGTTTACTCATAAGATAGTAATAATGCTTAGAATTTATCATTAAAGTTGGTATTGATCCACGAAATCCAGCTCATAACAGTTTGAGAACGACGTTGGTACATGTTCTCACTTCCCAGATCCACATATTCTCGCATAACATCCACCACGTCATCTCTGTCAAGCTTTGTTTCTATGGCTTTTTCCATGAAATAAACCTTGGCCAGAATTGGATCTGTTAGCAGTAATTTTGCTAACTCAATGTTTTGATTAAACGTGCTGAGCTCCCTCATATATATGGCATGAGGAGTGTATCTTCGTTCGGCTGTAATGAGTCCAAGGTATTTCATAGCAGATGTGTAATAAGACACTTGCCTTTCTGTTATACCTCCGAGGAATCTCCCAAGAAACGCACTATCGGATAATAGAGACTCATCATCCAAGTTGAGGAGGATGACGATTTTGTTTATATCATCTGCCTGCGGGAATGGGAAATTATTATTGACGGTTTCCATATATTATAACTTCTTTTCCGTTTCTACGCTTGGTCCCATCACAGTTAATGAACCTTTTCGCATCGATATGCTCAATTTCATATTCTTGAAAAAGCTCATTGACAAAAGGTGTATCGTTATTACTCAAAACAACGGTACAGCCTAAATCCAAAAGATCATCCGAGAGCCTTTTTAATCTTTCAAGATCGTTTCTACCAAAGGTGTTTTGATTATATGAAGTAAACCCCGACTTCTCATAGTCATAAGGAGGATCAAAATAGATAACATCCTCTGGCTGTGCGTCAAACACTGCTGCCTCGAAGTCCCCGCACCTCAATAATATTTCGTTATTATTGAAATAGTTGCTCATGGCAAAAATCTTATCCTCCATAACAATGTCGGGGTTATCTTGCCTTCCTATTGGTACGTTAAAAAAGCCATTATTGTTAACGCGGTAGAGCCCATTATAGCAGGTTTTATTAAGGAAGATTATTCTTGCAGCGCGTTCTACTCGTGGTAAGTCATAAAAGCCTGCTCTACGATCCATTGATCGAATGTGGATATAATAATCGTGAGAATAATATGCTTGGTGCTGCCGTAAGAGTTCAATGAGGTCTCGAGGGGAGTCTCTAACGACTTCATATACATTTATCAGTTCGGGATTGAAATCATTGATCACCGCATTATGCGGTTCTATATAGAAAAATAGAGCGCCACCTCCGATAAAAGGTTCATAGTAGCGATGCCTACCTGCAAGGAGAGCCTCGCGGTCAAAGTATCGTTCTAAAGCAGGAATTAACTGTCTTTTCCCTCCTGCCCACTTCATTATTGGCTCCATCAATTATTCTCCTACATAATTAGCAAAAGCATTCTTTACGATCTCGGAATCTTGCTTTGTTATAGTGTTGTGATCCCCTTTCAGGAGCTTTGTCTTGATATCGTTCAAATTCTTGAGAAGCAGCAAGGTATTCAATTTGTTTACCTCTTTCTTGGTCTCAGGATCTCGATAGCAAAGGATGGGCTGCAGTCGTTCAGACCAGTTATTGCCAGCCTTGGCTATTTTTATCACTTCAGGGATGTGAATGTACTCCCAATAATCATAATCATTCCCTTTGAATTTATCAGCCACCTGCCGTTGGCTGATCTCAATAGCCAAGTCTTCTGGCAAATACTCTTTAAACCAATTCGGATTATGATTGAAACAGTCTTTTATATTATCAAGAATTGTCTCTTCAATTCTATTAATTTGCTCTTGCGCAACTGGGTTATAATCCGTAAGATGCTCCTCGATGTACTTCTGCAGGTCATCATTGGTAAAATCCTTGTCTTTTTGGTTAAGATGATACTGTAATAATCTCCACGAGATGCTCGTTCCGCCTGCGCCCAAATGAGTTCTTATCTCGTTTATTGACTCTACATCAAGGGTCTTTATCGTCTCCGCCAATTCGTATACCAACTCCTCTCTTCTTTCCTGCTGCTGATTAGTGTCTTTCTCCGGGTCGCTTGTCAGGTCAACGATGTCACTTAACACTTTAAGTATCCCGAAAATTCCATTATTAGTAGCTATAAAACCATCGCTTCCTTTATCCCAATCCTTTTTAATATAATCGTCATATCCATATATAGTTTTGAGGCTCTTTATCAAAAACGGGTATAATACATCATGGCTATCGCGATTATTGCCTCTATCAAAGGGCCCGATTCTATCTAATTTGCTACCTCCTTTATAAGTGTTAAGGAAGTGGGATTGAGTAAGCGCAAGGCGTATTGTTTCGGTTGTTATACAAGTCTTTGTTGTTTTGGGGTTTTCACCTGTTACAATACGCTTGTAAAGAGGGCTATTTTTGTCCGTTCCGAATTCTTCCGCAATGTATAAAAACAACGATGTGTTTCTTTGCGCAGGGATATGAGACTCCCACAATAGGTCAATGTTAAGTGTATTGCGAAGGTCTTTAGATACCTTTTTCTGGTTCTCATTGATATCCATGAACATTTTCACCTGTTTGTCTTTGTCCAGATTAACAAAGGCCACAACAGGAATACAATCCTTATCTGCATGTTCGCTCTCGGAATATCCATACAATCTATGCTGGCCATCAATGACGTATATAGATTGGTATTTCTGAGGAAGATGCAAAATGCCTACAGTCGCTACCGAATCCTTCACTTGACATGAATCTTGTGCTTTGTCAAACTGAAGATCCTTCCCGTCTGTATCAATGCTAACGATGAGTGAATTTGGAAAGTAATTACCTTCGTTTACGAATTTACGTATAGCAGTAAGTCTCTGGGGATTGATAAGCCTCTGATATGTAGGCATCATATCGTTGTTGGCATTGATACGGTGAAGGATATACCCCATTTTCAGTAGCTTTGATGGCTCAATGGTAAAAGAATAATAAGTAATTCCTCCCATTTTTGACCGTATCGCGGGGACAAGGGAATCAATACCCTTGACGTTTTGTTTCCTGAAAAAATCTCCAAGCAGTTGATATTTGGCAGAGCGGCCAAGCCTATCTACCAAACCACTATAGTACCTGTATGCATCCTCATCAAAATCGTAGATCTGGAACCCCCTAAGCCTATTCTCGTCATCTTTGCTTAAGATAAAATTCTTTGTCGCAAAAACATATTTAAACTTTCTGTTGCGATACTGACTTTTTATTTCATTGAAAAGTCTGTTCTTATATCCGTTAATGGCTTCGAGTTCTGTTTTCCAAGTATTGGTTGCGTCTTCAGAAGCGGTGCTCTTACACTCTACAAGAATGCACGTTTCTTCATCCATTGCCATTACATCTATTTGCTTGGATTCAGATTCGCTATCGCCATATTGAATTACGAATTTTCGTCCTTTATTCATGGTGGTAAACCCCATTTTATAGAATAAAGTCCATATTTCGTCTTCGAAAGCATCGCCGGTTTTTTTTTGCTTCCTCAACATGGCAGATCCGCTTTTATACTCTTTGTGAATCTCCCATTTGGCAGCAAGGAATGCCGCCTTTTCAGTCTTGGTTACACGCTTGTACTCATACGCTTCTTTTCTCTCTTTCGCTTCCGCGATGAGATCCTCCCCGGAAATAAACTTATCCCAAGTAGTCTGTGCCATGTTGATACTGCATTGATTATGATCTACAAATATAGGAATTTTACATTGCATTTACCAATTTACTTTTCTTAAGTATAGTATTCCCAAAGCATTAAGTAATGATTAAAAAATAACTTGGTGCGATCATAGGGGTTTGATAAGGTAGTTCC
>ERZ842401.2460-NODE-2460-length-24768-cov-5.430259_pt1 | contig 24768 bp, 28 predicted proteins | sample MGYA00521270_ERZ842401 | MGnify/ENA primary metagenome ERZ842401 (study PRJEB31892, sample SAMEA3878208) | bioreactor metagenome | biome: Moose rumen | place: Sweden | collected 2011-10 | study: EMG produced TPA metagenomics assembly of the PRJEB12797 data set... | reverse complement strand
TCGAAGTAAAACTCTGACCGTAGAAAATATTGTCTCCAAGCACGAGCGCCACGCTGTCGCTTCCGATAAAATCCTTACCGATTATGAACGCATCCGCAAGACCGCGAGGCTTTTCCTGCACGGCATAGTCAAAGTGCATTCCAAGCCATTCGCCGTCACCAAAAAGCTCCTTGAACAGGGCGATGTCCCGCGGAGTGGAGATAATCAGCACCTCGTGGATTCCTGCCAGCATAAGGCATGAAAGCGGGTAATAAATCATCGGTTTGTCGTATAATGGCAGAATCTGCTTTGAGACTGCCTTTGTAATCGGGTAAAGGCGGGTTCCGCTGCCGCCAGCAAGTATAATTCCTTTCATAAGTCACTCCTGATTTGTTACGGTGATTGAGCTTGTCGAAATTACCGTAACTGGTGGTTTCGATACGTCGCATTGCGACTACTCAACCACCGTTTACACATTATCTTCCCTGCTCCGTGTAGTTCTTACTAATCCAGTTCTTGTAGTCCCCACTCAAGATGTGGTTTATCCAGTCGGTGTTCTTTAAGTACCACTTTACAGTTTCTTGCAAGCCTTCCTCAAAGGTCATCTTGCGCTCCCAGCCGAGTTTTGTCTTGATTTTTGTGCAGTCAATTGCATAGCGCTTGTCGTGTCCAGGGCGGTCTTTTACGTAAGTGATTGTCTTTTCTACATCTTCAACCTTCTTTCCAGTCTGGGCGGCTGTAAGCTCAATCACCTTGTGCAGAAGCTTTATGTTCTGCCATTCGTTCTCGCCGCCGATGTTGTACTTCTCGCCGGTAACTCCCTTGTTCACAATCAGCCATACAGCGCGGTTGTGATCCTCCACATAAATCCAGTCGCGGATATTGTCGCCCTTGCCGTATACAGGAAGGTTCTTTCCGTCGCGGATATTTGAAATCATAAGCGGAAGGAGCTTTTCCGGGAACTGGTACGGGCCGTAGTTGTTAGTGCAGTTAGAAAGCGTGATTGGAAGACCGTATGTGTGAAAATACGCCATCACAATGTGGTCAGAAGATGCCTTAGAAGAAGAATATGGAGAGCGTGGGTCATAAGGAGTATCCTCTCGGAAATATCCGGTCTCGCCCAGAGAGCCGTACACCTCGTCAGTTGAGATGTGATGGAAGAGAACGTCATCACGGATTGAGCCGTCATCCTTCTTCCAGTAATTGCGGGCAACATCGAGCAGTGTGAAAGTACCCATCACATTTGTTTTCATGAATGCTTCAGGGCCTAAGATAGAGCGGTCTACATGGCTTTCTGCCGCAAAGTGAATCACAGTGTCAATATCATACTGCTTGAAAATCCGCTCAATCTGCGGGCGGTCGCAGATGTCAACCTTCTCAAAGAAATAGCGCTGTTTTGTGGCACTTGAGCCTGTGTTTTCGGTGGTTGAGCCTGTCGCCCCGTTAGGGCACGAAGTAATCACCCCGCTCCCGAATTTTTCCTCTACGTCAGCAAGGCTCTCAAGGTTTCCGGCATAAGTAAGGCAGTCCACATTTACAACAGTGCCGTCAAAGTTTGCATCGTTAAAAAGATTGCCTTCTGCAGAAGAAAGACCGAAAAGGTAGTGAATGAAATTTGAGCCGATGAAGCCAGCTCCACCTGTAATAAGGATGTTTTGAAGTTTTCGTGCCATATTAATTCCTTATTGTCAGAATAAATAATTTTTTAGAAAAAAGATACCTACATCTAAATTCCGACTCAATAACTAGTAACATATTATAACCACTATTTTAAATCGTGTCACATTTAATAAAAATAAAGAATCGAATTTTCTGATATTTTTATGCGATTTTCTAAATAATAAATATTACTTTCTTCCATTTCTTGTCAGTTAGAATAAATCAAACAGTTTTTTTCACAAAATCCTGCAATTTTAATTTTGGGGCTTTTAAAAGTTCTGACTTTCTAACAGAGAAATTATATCCATATTTTTTTATAATATCCTCCACGACAGCTGCAAAATAGGAAGAGCAACTAGGCGAAACATAAATCTCATCTATCAACGCCATCAAATTAATTTTGAACTTCTTACTTTTCTCTTGTGACAGTTCTGTGACTGCATAAACAGACCTTACCTCTCGCTCATATTCGTATTCTTTTCTTTTGCTCATCACATAATAGAAGAGGTTATTAAAAGGAATAACATCCTTCTCATAATCATAATAATTCACCAGTCCAATATAAACAGAATCCGGCAAGCCACTCACGAGATTAGAATACTTGCACTTTATCGCCAATGAATTTTTGGTTTTTGAATATAATTTCCACATAGCCATAGACTCCATATTATTCATATGTCTTTTAGTACAGAAACAATTTGTTTTGCAGATAATCGTACTGGCATTTATACGATCATCTGCAATACTTCTGATTTTTAAGGTATAAGAAAGTCCGAAGACTCAAAGAATAACTCTACGGCTTCTTTAAAATTGGCAACAGCTTCTTCCTGTGTGGCACCACAAAAATTTATTTCCGGCACTTCAGGACAATATACAGTCCAAGAATCAATAACGTCATCATATTCCAAAACTACACGCAATGTCATAATGAGCACCTCATATTCAAATATAATATTAAAGCAATGAAAAAACACAGCTCGCAGTTGCATCTCTCTAGATTGAATTCTAATGCCGGTTAAATTCCCTCTTCTAATTATAGTAGCTATAAGAAGTGCATCATCGCTATCTACAACAACGGCATTATCCTATCCAATAATTGCAATTGAGCGTTTTCCATTATGTGGTCTGACATAATCATATTCAGGCATAAATTTTAGTTGAATATCGCAAGTCAATATCCACTATGACTTATTTGATTTCCTTATTATTCTCATCTTTAATTTTCTTTACTTGAACATCAAAACAATGTTCAAGATATTCTTCGCCACAATACGGACAATTATACTCTTCTCGGTCATTCCATCCTGATATTCGTGTTATTTTGATGGCAAATGTTTTTTTACATCTTGAACAAATTTTATCTGTCCAGTTTTCATCATAAATATCACCACGCTCTTCTGCCAATTCTTTTAAGCCACTAAAATCATATTGAAATTGATCTTCAGCTTCATCATCCAAATTTAACACAGGAATATGTTCTGCAACTTTTGATTTTGGTGCCATAAAGCAAAGTATTTTCGAATTATCTTGAAAATTTGTGTTTTTGATCTTTGTAGATTTCTGCGTATAGGTAAATTGTAATTCATATGGAGTTTGATTTTTATAATAAAGAGTTATTGGCCCATCTTCTGAAATACATATTACGACCGTATTAGTATTTTCAATCGCAAAATTCATGGCAGAATTATGTCTCGTTCCATTGTGATTGGGGTCCGTTTCATTTCCAGTAGAATTTAATCTAACTTGTTCCCTGAATATAGTATTTCCTTTGGCAAGAATAGCACCATCGTGAGTTTTAAGGAAGTTCTTTAATATCTTCTTATGAGCCATATCTGAAAAGTCAAACACTATGTCTCTTTCGTTTTCATTTTGTTTACTTTCTTTGTAATTATCATCTAAAAAATAAACAATCGTTGTTCCTATTTTATCTAATGAAAGTTCAAATTCGGCAAAAGTTATATATTCAAAAACATTGCTTAAATCTGTTTTAAGGACATCATCTAAAAAGTTTTCTATTTCCAATTGCTTATCTTTATGTAAACAATCTGTATATGAACTCCATAAACGATTTTCAATTGATGTAACATTAAATCCATAATAGATTAATGTTCTTATTTCATCCTTTGTGATAATTATACATTCTGCTTTAATAGAAAGTTTCATTAATTCCAAACAAGATTTATTCTGTTGAAAAACAATAATCTTATGCGAATCAGCTAATTTTAAGCAACTAGATTCCAAATAATAGAAAACAGATTTCCCATCCGATACTAAATCTGCATAGCCCGAAAAAAATGAAATTTCGTCACTTTTTTCCAAACTTAACCAATATTGTTCTTTATCTGAAATAACAGAACCACATGTCATTATTTTGTTTTCATGTTTTTTTAGCTGAATGATTTCATTCAAAATATTATAAAAGTTTTTATAGTTTGATTGTTCAATATCTTTTAGAGGAAAATTATTTAATTCAGCTTCCTTCTTCAGCAAATCTACGTCATTTTTTATTTCTTCCTGATTTGGCATTTTTTAGTTCCTTTTATTTTTTACTCAATCTTCCCTTATTTTGCTGAAACTTTCTCCTGTAATATCATTCAAACATCTCATACCGCCACCTCCATAATAATCCAAACCAAAAAGGAAATGCTACAAGAGCCCATAAATCCAAAGGCACAGGTTTTTACAGACTTATAAAAAAATGAATATTTTCTATCTGCAATTCTAGACAAATTCAAAATTTGATTCGCAATATCCTTATTATATAAATCTAAACTTTCGTATTTTTTTGAATAAAACGCATATAAATCTTCACTAGAAGAAAAATCTGTATTTTTCTCAAAGAATAGGACATTATTACCTTTATTGGAAAAATCATTTTTATCATATCCTTCAACAATGTTTTGATTTATTATTGGCCAAAAAGATAGCAATGAAAATATAAATGAAATAAATAATGTTAATAAAATCAGTATAATGAACAATTTAAATACCCCCTCCCTAAAAGGTGGAAGAAAAGAAAAGTCCACTATCATTACAGCTTTTATATTCTCAACATTTGAAATAATCCCTATAAAAATAGCACTTGTGTAAACTATCATAGAAGCATTCTTTGTTTCAGCATATCTTGATTGTTCATGCATTATATCCAATGAATATTTTAGTTCCTCAGTTAAATTAATTGAATTCTTTTTTTTACTCATATTATTACCTCCTGATATGCTAACGAATCATAAGAATGCAAGTCTCTATTCTTAAGCCGAAAGTCAAGTCTACTCTAGATTGACATATTGTTGCCGAATCTATATTTCAGATTCGTACATTTGCCGAAAATCATCAGATTGCCCACCGGATATCAAAAAAGCCAGCACTTTAATTCAGCACTGGCTTTAGGGTGTTTATGGGCAGATTGGAAGTTTATTTTTTGTAATACAATTTATACCAAGCGGCAAACTTCCCAAGCCCCTTTTCCAGCGTTGTGCTCGGCTTAAAGCCGAAATCCTTTTCAAGTTCCGTAACATCCGCATAGGTCTGGTACACGTCGCCGGCTTGCATGGGAAGTAGTTCTTTTTTACCAGGCTCAGAAATAATTCCTTCGCGGATAAGGCAATTTTCCAGAATCTCCACAAAGTTCATAAGGCTCTCTGGCTTGTTGTTTCCGATGTTATAAACTTTGTACGGTGCGCCATCCTCAGTTTCGTCAGGAGATTTCTGCATCACGTTCACGATTCCTGTCACAATGTCGTCCACAAATGTAAAGTCGCGCCACATGTCGCCCATGTTGTAGACCTGAATCGGCTCGCCCTTCACCAGCTTGTTTGTGAATTTGAAATACGCCATATCAGGCCGCCCCATCGGTCCGTAGACAGTAAAGAAGCGAAGTCCTGTGCTTGGAATCTTATACAGTTTTGAATATGCGTGAGCAAAGAGCTCGTTGGATTTTTTCGTGGCGGCGTAAAGAGAGACGGGATTGTCAACCTTGTCGTCAGTGGAATACGGAACTTTTTTGTTTGAACCATATACGCTGGATGAAGAGGCATACACCAAATGCTCCACGGGATTTTCAGATTGCATTGTTGCACGACACGCTTCAAGAATATTGTAGAAACCGATTATGTTGGAATTGATGTAGGAATCAGGATTTGTGATTGAATATCGCACACCTGCCTGTGCCGCAAGATTCACGACAACAGACGGTTTGTTTTCTGAAAAAACTTTATTTACAAGCATCGAATCAGAAATGTCGCCTTTTATAAACACAAAAGAACTTCCATTTGAAGCCGTACTTTCACTAGCAACTTCTAGCATTTCAAGTCGTTCATCTTTTAATGAAACATCGTAGTAGTCAGTAATTGAATCCAAACCGATTAAGCGAATGTCTTGTACAGTTTCCAAAAGTCGTTTGCAAAGGAAACCACCGATAAAGCCAGCTGCCCCCGTTACGAGGACTGTTTTGTGAGAAAGATTGATTTGTGACATAAGATTTTCCTTAGAAAGAGTGATAAATTTCCAGATGTTTTTGGACTACGCTTTCTATGCCAAAATATTTTTCAGCATATTCACGGGCGGCTTTTCCCATTCGCCGTCGAAGTTCTGAATCGTCAATGAGAATTTTAATTTTTTCCGCCACGGCGCGAGCATCATGCGGTGGCACTAAAAAGCCGTTGTAGCCCTCTTCCACCGTATCGCGGCAGCCTACCCAGTCGGTCGTAATCACGGGAAGCCCCGTCGCCTCCGCATCAATCACCGATTTTGGCAATCCTTCCATGTAGAACGACGGGAAGCAGAAAATATGGCAGTTTTTCAGCACGGCATAGATGTTCTTCTGGAAGCCGAGCCATTGGATGTACTCGCCGTCACAGAAAGCGTCTATCTCTGATTTCTGCAACGCCGTCGGATTTGCGTCAAGGTCGCCGCAGAGCAAGAACTGAATTTTTCCGCCATATTCCGCTTTGAGGAGCCGCGCGGCTTCCACCAGCACAAGGACGCCTTTTGCCTCAATCATGCGCCCTGTAAACACAATCTTTATTTTGCTATTGTTTTTCATTTTCGCTCACGTACGCAAACGCCTGCAAATCCACGCCGCTTCCCTTTATGATAACGGCCTGCTCCGCCGTGGAGATTCCCGCTTTCTCAAATTCCGCCTTGTCGTCGAGATTCTGAAAAATATAGCGGTAGCTCGCACAGTTCACCCGCTTCAAAAGCCAGCGCACCGCCCGCGACACAAACGAATTGCGCTTGTCAGGCGAAAAAAGAAAACCCGTGCCGCTCACCGCGTTCACCACATTGCGCCGACCGATCAGACGGGAAGCAAGCGTACCCCATAGCATGGGCTTTATCCCAACATGATGGATGATGCCGGGCTTTTCGCGCCTGTACAGACGGAGCAGGTACAAAAAAGTGCGCAGCTCGTCGCGCAACTTCATGCCCGTGGGATTCTCCGGCAAATCGAGCACGCGCAAGCCCAGCGCGCTGATTTCGTCCTGTCTGCCCGTAAAATGCGTAACGATGGTAACAGCATACCCCGCCTGTGCGGCAGCAAGCGCGATTTCCTTGCGGTGCGACAAGAAGAACTTGTCCACGTTCACAACGAGAAAAAGAGATTTCATAAGATTAAAATTGAAAGCTATAAAATATATTTCCGCACAAGCGGGATTAGACGTAAAATATATGTGGTCAATAAAGAAAGTATCGATGTTATAACAAACACAATTACCCACATCAAAAATACATTCAGATTTGCAGGGGAAAGATGAAGAACCTTGTAAATAAAGTTTATGAATACCGCATGAAAAATATACACACCAAACGAAAGCTCGGATAAGAGTTTCTCACAGTTTGTACGCTTCGCCCCTATTTCGGTTTTGCAGTGATTCAATGCAAGAGAAAAAATCGCAACAGGAACAAAGGAACTGAGCAGTGCAGTCATAGAAAGACCTTTAAATTGAACGCTAATCGTATCAATTTCAACAGGAATTAAGCACTCCGCCAAATAAATGGCAAGGGACAGCAGAATCATACCAAAGCAGGGAATGTCAGGAAGCCTCACAATTTTTGCATGGAGTGCATATCCAAGCAGATAATAAAAAACAGGCATTCCCGCAAACGGAATATAAAAACCGATTTTTACACCCGTGAAGTTTTCCAACAGAGGAAAGAGCATATCGAACACAACCAAAACTAGCAAAAGATAGCGGATTTCAGTATTACTAACAGAATTCACAAATCGCTTAAACACAGGCGTTACTAGATAAAGCCCTGCAAGCATATACAGATACCACAAATGCCCCCAACTTTTGTTCTGCAGCATATTCAGCAATGCCGTAAGTATTTGCCCTGCATGGAAAGATTTCTCTGTAAATACAATTTCCATCAGTGCAAATAATGTTCCAAAAATAAGCAAAGCCAGAACAATGCGAAAGATATACTTTTTAAACAACTTGCTAAGAGTTAACTCTTTTTCTGGCTGTAAAAACAAAGCTCCACTAATTGCTATAAATATGTTTACCCCCCCCCGTTGTAACATCGTCAAAACAACAGAAAGGTGCAGCCAAAAGTCAGAATACTCCTGTGCATTATAAATAACTGGAGTAGCCACCGTGTGAGCACCAATGATAGCAAACATCGCCAGTATGCGAAGGAATGCGATATAGTGATAGTTTTTCATAGGGGTCTTAAGTTAAGCTATTCACCGCATTTTTGCGGTACAAAGAGCGGAGATTCACCGCAGAATCATACCAAAGCAGGCTCTAAATCTTATTTACAAGCGAAGAAAAGCAATCGAACACAACAGAGTATGGTATAAGGTCAGACGTCTTATAGACCATGTTATTTACAAAGTCGGTGTATTCCTTTTCGTAAACTGCATCAGCATTGATTCTTGCACATGTAGACTCGGCGAACTCCTTTAGAGTGCGGGTATTTGCGGAGTCTCCACGTTTTTTGTCATCCTCATATATTTGAAGAATCAGCTTATAAAATTCTGCCTCATTAGCGGAGATAAATGTCTGCAACTTATACAAATCATACAGATGCCTTACGATTGTCGGGTCATTCAGTTTCTTTTCCGTAGAAGACCTGTCCTTACAGTCTGCACGCCACAAGAACGCGCTGAATTTATTGGCCGCAGTTTCTAACGGAGAAAGGCAATCTATTTGAAAACCGTTTTTGATTCCAAGATATTCGTCTATCCGCGAATCAATCCTTTTATTTTCTGGAGCAAGCCTGATACTTCTAGCCGAAACTTCAACTTTTACCTGCTGACGCAAGGACTTTTCATCAAACAGCTTTGGATAATCAACATAGAATGAAAAGAAACGGCTTTCGTTTCCAACAATCATTTCGTCTTTTGAAACATTTAAGACACCCGTAGCATCAATTCTGTCAAAGAGAACTTTTCTAAATGTACGGTAAACGGAGCGAGAGTCTTCACCTTTTGCAAAGACCATAAAATCTATGTCTTCTGAGAATCTGTTTATGATTTTAAAGCCTTTGGACAAAGATGTTCCGCCGGTAAAAACTACATTGAAATTCTCAGACTGGAATTCTCCAATTATTCGTATAAGTTCGGTAACATAGTAATCTTTTTCTATGAAGGCTTCCAAAATACCTGTAGCAGTTGAAACTTCATTGATGAACTTTTTATCGAACTCTTTCATACCGTATACTTGCATCTCCATAGGAAAACTTTCGGCTTACCCGCTTATTAACGCCTACTACAAAACCTGTTGGAACCTGAGTTGACTGCCTTGTGTTATACGCAATTTCAGCCCTTGTTGGTAAAACTTCAATTCCTTGCTTTTTCAGAACTATTTCTGCAATTTCCCTTAAATTTCCTGCAGGAAGGACTTTCCCAGTATATTTAGAAACAAATGTCTTTACATACACCCCATAGCCTACCTTTACAAGAAACTGCTCTTTGGTCAATTGCCTTAAAGCCCTGCCAACCTGATCCCTGTCGGAAAGGTCAAAAAAGTCACCCGGCATAAACACAAATTCCTGCGACTGCGAGATTCTGGCTTTTATTTCGCTTCTCAATGATTTTCTTGGCATGGCGTTTCTCCTTGCAAAAATACGACACTTTTTATTATAGCGCAAGCCAAGGAAGTGTCAAGGATTAGGAGATTTTACAGCCAGATTCACCGCAGCAGGAAAAGGTTAAAGTCCTTCAAGCGGCATTTCAAATTTTAAGCACTCAGAAATAAGCATATTCCCTGCAACAATTTGCGACTTTTTTTGCATTATAGTCTAGCTCTGATTTTTTTCATCAAAGGAATTGTTATCATCTGGCGTAAAAAATCTACGAGAGTGCAAATCGCAAAAATAAGTAAAATTGTCGCCAATGCCTTCACAATATAGAAATCAGAAAAATACTGCTTCTCCAGAACATGCAGCATATCATTCCAAATATACGGTGTAAGCAACGGTGAATTATGTAACAGATATACGCCGAATGTTGCCGAAGCAATTCTATTTATGCAATTATTTGCTTTTATTGGTAAATCTAGGAAAAACAAAAACAAATTTAGCGCGATACAAGGAACAAAGACACACTGACCTATAAAGCGTAACAAATAGTCAAACGCAATTTTATGAGGAATGCTTATTAACTCCAATCCGTCATACTGAAGCCATCGCTGCAGTCCGTAAAGCATTGACAAGATAATAATCAATACTATGCGTAAAATCTGTCTTGAAACTCCAACCCTGCTGTCATCCTGCGTCTTTTTATAAACGCTAAGATACGCTCCTATCGAATAGAAAAACACGCCCCTTTGCAAATCATAATACGGGCAGAACGAACCAAGATGCGTGAGCAGATTTGCGATACAATAAAGCAAGAGCCATGCCACGAACAAGCAAGCAAGAAACTGTTTTTGCGACAGCCTTCGTAAAAAAGCATTTACAGCAGGGCTGAGCAAAATCACAATCACATACGCAGTTACAAACCACCATAAGTTTGAGCTTACAGGAACAAAGAAACTTGCAAGGATTCGTCCAAACAGCAGTTTTTTGCTTCCTTCAATCCCAAAAATGTGAGCAAACACAAGAAAAACGAAAATTGAAAAGACAGAATAAAAGAAGACCTCGCAGATAACCTTGCTAACTTTTACTTTATCAGAAGAAACCTTAAAGAATCCTGTTATGATAAAGAAAATAGCTACAGAAGTATTACCCCCCCCCCAGTATACTTGACAAAAGAAAAGTTATTATTCGAAGGAATAGAGATGCCTCACGCCAAGAGCAGTCTGTATATGTACTGTTTATAATGCCAAACGTAACATAATGGCTTGCTACGATAGCAAGCATGGCAAATATCCTAAGCAATTCTATATTAGATAAACGCTCTTTACTTTTCATACGCCCCACTTCGCTGGTTCTTATAAATCGAAAGCCATTGCTGAGTTATTGCTTCTAAATCAAACTTTTTGACTTTCTGAAGGTTTTTAAGAATAATGTGTTTACGTTCTTCAAAAGAAAGATGCATAATTTCGAGCATTTTTTGGGAAAGTTCTTCTGGATTTCTTATAGAGACCAGCCATCTGTCATCCTGTAGTATTTCACGAGTACCGCCACAGTCCGTAGAAATTACAGGAAGCTCGCAAGCCATAGCTTCTGCAAGAACAAGTCCAAAACCTTCATAGGCAGAAGAAAGAACAAAGCAGTTACTTGCATTATAATAATCTTCAACAGTAGTTTTTGCACCTGTGAATATTACAGAATCAGAAACGTCTCTTTCCTCGGCAAAAGTCTTAAGCATCGGGAGCAAATCTCCGTCACCAACGCAAATAAGCTTTGTGTCAGGTTGCTCTTTATGTACAAGCGAAAAAGCCTGAATCAACGTTTTATGGTCTTTTGCAGGATTAAGACGGGAGACATTGAGAAATACGAAAGTAGATTTTTCTATATTCAATTCATCTCTTATGCGCTTATTGGCATGTTTTGAAAATCTCTGTAAATCAATGCCGTTATAAACAGTCATAGCTTTCGCCTCTGAAAATAAACCTTTTTTCACAAAGTATTCAGTTGCGTTTTTAGAGACATTCGTATTTACGTCGCTTAAAAAATCTGTACAATGTTCAATAATTTGTCGAATTCTTCCATGAAAATTGTTACTATGCTCAGTACAAATAAGACGAGGAACCTTTACAAACAATCTCAATGCCCTGGCAAAAACAATCGCATGAAACATATTTGCATGGACTACATCAGGTTGAAAGTCTTTTACAATTTTTTTTGCTTTTTTTATTGCCTTAATAAATCCTATAGGATTTTTTTTCATACAAAGATTTATAGACTCAATTTCTTGTGGAACTTGGATGCATTGTTCCCCAGAAAGAAACATAAGCTTTACAGTATGCCCCAATTCGTGCATTCGAGTAGCAAGATTTACAGTAATTGTTTCTGCTCCGCCAAGTGTTAGCCCTGTGATTGTGTAGATGATTTTCATGAAGCCCTCTTTTGTAAGAGGTCTGCATAACTTAATTCACTATACTTTCGTACCCCCCCCCGTATTTTTTCATACTTCCAAAGGATTCTATTTCTTGTCCTAACTTAAAATCAAAATCATCTGGAGTAAACTGAACATATCCTGACCAAGGATAAAAAGTAAGTTCACCAAAGATAATTTTTCCGTTTATGTTATACAAATCCACGCGAACAAACGGAAAATCTTCAGAAAGTCTTTTGGCGATTTCTACCATTTCATCGTAATTTACAGGAAACTTATAATCTTCAGAAAACTGTTTACAATCACTATCGACATCTATTTTCTGCCTGTCAATTGTATAAAAATTTCGCTTATGCCCAATATATCTGTCTTTGTCGATTATCACATATTTAGGAACGCCAGAAAAACATAAAAACTTATAATCCTCAATTCCTGCCTCAGAATTCTCCGTATTTTCAAGATATTTTTCTGCAATAATTCGTGACTTTTTTATCTGAGTATAAGCCCACTCTCTTCCAGCATTCACGTTTTTTTTATTTTTCCATTTCGAAAGTTTTGCTTTTATTTCATCCAAGTCGGCAGAAAGTTTATCTTTACAAATAATAACATTTTCGCCACCCCCACCGTCAGTTGTTTTCAAGACAAACTGATTAGGTAATTTTGAAAAATCAATTTTTTCAGCATCATCGCAAACACAATACAAGTCATTTAAAATAGTCTGCAAACCTTTTGCGTTTATATAACTTCGTACTTCATATTTATCTACGCACTGCCCAAGAACGGGATTTCTATAATTGATTTTGTAATATTGAAGGAATTCCGTAAACCTTTTTGGTGATTTTAAATTCAGACTTCTTCCCATCTTTAATTTATATTGCAATTTAAGCATAACTGAGTCTGGTATAAAGTTTAAGAGTTTTAATATCAAGAAACGTGTATTTTGATTTCTTATTAATTTCTTATAATTAAAGGACATATTTTTACCAATATATTATTCAGAATATAATTTTATCCATTGCGCAGTAACATTGTTAATGTCAAATTTCTGTACCAACTTCCGATTCTTTTGCCCAAGAGCAAGTCTTTTTTGTTCAGACATTTTTAAAACCATAAGCATTTTTTCAGCTAAAAGTTTTGAATTCCGAGCTTCAACAATAAAATCTTCGTTCTGAACAACTTCCCTCGTTCCACCACAATCCGTTGAAATCACAGGCAATTCGCTAGCCATTGCTTCTGCCAGCACAATCCCAAAACCTTCCCATGCAGAAGACAGAACGAAACAATCAGAAGTATTATAATAATCAGCTACATTTTCTTTTCGACCTGTAAAGATTACATCGTTCTCCAACCCCAATTCATTTATAAGCAGTTGTAAATCACTTAACAGATTTCCCTCTCCAACACATAATAATTTTACATTCGGCGCAGACTTTTTAACTTCTGCAAAAGCACATATTAGATTCTTATGATCTTTTTGTTCTGTAATTCGAGAAACATTTATAAACACAAAAGTATCCGCTGAAATTCCATAGTTTGTACGCAAAGAGTTATTTTCATTCTTAGAAAACTTTGACAAGTCTATACCATTGTAAACAGTCTGAGTCTTCTGCATTGAAAAGGCTTTGTGAGATATAAAATTTGCGGTTGCTTCATCTGAAACATTCGTATTAATATCACTTAAAAAATCAGTGAAGTGCTCCAATCTTAAAGGCACAGAGGATTTATAAAATGCAGTATGTTCTGTAGAAATAAGTTTTGGAATATGTACGAAAATTCTCAATATTCTAGAAAAAATGATTGCGGGATACATATTCGCATGAACTACATCCGGTTTAAAGCTTTTTATAACTTTTCTTGCCTTCAGCAGTGCCTTTACAACCCCAAGAGGGCTTCTTTTCATATGAAGCTCATATATCTGTATGTTTTCCGGCACAGTTATTATTCTATCGCCTTGTAACGACAAGATTACTACCAAATTTCCAAGTGCCCGTATTCTGCTAGCAAGATTAAGAGTTATAGTTTCAGCCCCGCCAACAGCAAGACTTGTGATTGTGTAGAGGATTTTCATAAGTTATGAAATAATTATCAAAATATTTGAAAAATATATTGTATGGATAAGATTATCTTTAGATATGGAGAAGTTTTATAAACTATAATCTATGCGCTCTCGTTCCTTTTGCAAATCAGAATCCTCTGGACGCATAAAATGAACAGTAAGTTTACAAAGAAATAAATAATAGCCAACAAGATTCAATGAATGCCGTGTTTTCATTGTACCTTTCTTAAGCGAAGTTTCCAAACACGATTTTGGGAACGATTGGGCAAAAGAAAAATCCGTAAACATCGGTTCTTCCGACACATCTGGAAAATATAATTTGCCATAAAACTTATTTAATTTCATTTCTTCAATCTGTGATTTTGATAACTCTGCCTCAGAAAAAGAAAAGAAAGGCGCAACTAAAATGTAATCATCATTTTCTATGTCACATGAATTTGACAATACAATGACCGTCCTTATAACAGTTCCCAAAGTACCGTCTTGGCTAATACGATATACAGGCACACCTTCAATAATGTCCCCCTGACAAATTCCCTCTAAACACGCAGTATTATAACATTCAAATGATTTTCCTTTTTCATAAAACTGTAAAAGACTTCGCTTTGTTTCTTCCTGCGTGTACGGATTTATCGACGGAAAGAGAGACTTTACAAAATCAACAAATGATTCATCTAAGGTCAATGATGGTTCTCCTTAGAACAATTTTATTCCTGTAGGTTTATAAAGTTTTTCAACCGCCTTATTGTAATTCTTCTGTTCTTCGCTAGAAAAATTTCTCATTTTGGGAAATAAAGATTTTGCCAACGAATATGCAGGTTCAGTTCGATAATAGGAAATAACAGGGGGCATAGAATTTAAGTTGCTGTACCGAACATAATCATTGTACATAATTTGTGTAGAACATGGAGATGTATTCACACCTAAAAAAGCTAATTCAAACATAATGATTCACCTCCTGACACGATGGACTCAAATCCAAATTTCATAAAAGAGTTATTAATCTCAAAAATCTCATCAAGAACCTTCTCAGATGAGATATATGATCTTTCTTTGTTAGCAACCTTTCTGTCATTAATATCAATCACAAGCACTGCACATTTTTCATCTTCAGCAACATCCGATACAGTCTCAAAACCATGTAATTTTAAGTCCGGATACCGCTGATTTTGTATTTGCAAATTTATAAAAAATGTATCTTTATATACAAAAGTTTGCTTTTGCATAATGTCATAAAGATCCAAATTTGCAATTAGCTTCTGTTTTACAAATTTTCGTTCTATTTGTTGCACAGAAGACCCTTTCGTTGAAAACAATGAATTTATCGTAAGACCAGTGTACCGTACATTAATGCCTATTTCACGTAAAAAGCAAGAAATTAACACAGTTTTCTTTTGCAAATATGGCTTACAACGTTTTTCCCACTGAGAACTAAAAGCTTCATCAAATTTCGTTGTCAGCTGTATCATATTTGATGTTACTACTAGTGTAGAAAAACCATGATGACTAATCAATACAAAGCGGGGAATCTCTGGTGGTACTACATCGGGTGCATTAAGTGCATTTATGGTTGGAAATTCTTCAAGAAAAATCTTTCGTATCGTTTCTTCATACATTCCGATATTTGCAACCGAATCAAAAGAGAACGAAACCGTGCTTAGCAACAGATTCATAGTTATATATTACCTGATATATATATAAATGTCTATGACAGCAAAATGTTACACAAAAGGGCAATACTTATACTTGTTCTGCCCCCACCAATTGTTCGACCTGTGATTGTATATAGGATTTTCATAAAAATTAATCAGAAATATTTCTTATCAAATCATTTATTTTTTCATTAAACAATTTCACCGAGTATTTTTGCCTTAGTTTTTCACAGTTCTCTTGTAATACAACCTTTCCCCGAACCTTCCTAAATCCAGCTGCTATTTTTTCAGGACTTTTATTATCAACATATACTGCAAAATCATCATTCAATACTTCGGAAAAAACAGGAATATCAGAACAAAGTACTGGGATTCCGTTCACACCAGCTTCCAACAGAGGAATTCCAAAGCCTTCGTTATCTGAGAGAAAAACAAAAGCTTTTGCATGAGAAAAATAAGATAGTTTTTGTTCTTCAGTAACATAGCCGGAAAATATAACCTTGTCCTCAAGAGACAGTTTTTTAACAAGATTTACCAAAGATTCATACTCATATTTTTTGCTTCCAGCAATTATCAAGCGTTCTTTACCATTATATTTTTTTACATATTCTGAATACCCGAGAATTAGGAAATGTAAATTTTTTGTTTTTCGCATATCCCCGATAAATAAAAAATCATTTTTTTCATGATTATTTCTTTCTATAAAGAAATTTGTTATATTAGGAATCACAACAATCTTGTTAAAATCTATTTTAAATAAATCATGCAGAGCCTGTTTTGTAGATTGAGAAACCGCAATGATTAAGTCAGCTTGCTTATACGAAGATGCTGCTATTTTATGAAACAATCTTTGTTTAAGTTTATAATTCTGAGGTTCAGTAAAACTCATCAAATCATGCACAATAATAATCTGTTTTGTTTTTTTTGAATGTTTAAAACAAAACCCACCTGTTATAGCAACATCATAGCCTTTAAAGAAAAAAGAAATCGGAACAAACTTTTTTAACAGTCCCATTATTTTTTTCTTTAAGCCAGACAATTCCACAGGATGCGCATTTTTTGGAAGTAATTCCGTTGTTTCAACTCCAGGGGGAACAACAATATCATAGTCACAATTAAGCCCCCATATAATATTGCCTGCATACGAGCCGACCCCAGTGCGTCCTTTGGAGAAATAATCAAAGCCTAAATGTAGAAGTATTTTTGGCATAATTATTATGTTTGTTCATAGAGATAGTATTCATTGCATCGTTATAGCAGTTCAATTATGCTCGAATAATTGATGTGAATACTTCCCCCGTTTATTTACCATGAAATCCTTTAAAGCATATAGAGTATAATAAAACAACTCATTTTTTTTCTGTAATTTTATTTTTGCCAAATAAATACAATGATAAAAAAACACATACGGTAATAGCAGAGGATAATACTTCTTTACGTTGTAGAGCCAATTTCTAGTTAGGTAATAATTAGTTATTAGTTTTCTATCCTTTTTTTGACTGCCTTCTTTATGATAAACTATGACATTTTTCAAAGCTGCTAGCTTTAGCTTCGTTTTTTTATATAAGCGAATACAAAATTCCGTCTCATCAGAATAAAGGAAATATGATTCTTCAAAATAACCGATTTTGTCAAAAACATCCTTGCTAATCAAAAGTGCAGCACCAACTATAGACTTGCATTCTATAAAATCTGGAATAGTATCTTTTTTTTCAGAAAACTTCTGGTTATGAAAATATGGGGGTAAAATTTGAAAATTCATTTTCTTTGAAAATCCGATTTTTCCTCCTCCGATGGCTTGAATTGTATCTTTATCAAAATGATATATCAGAGTCGCGCCAATCAAACCATACGATTTTGATTGAAATGCAAAAGACAGCAGATTTTCTATAGCATCATCTTTTACTTCCGTATCTGGGTTCAATATCCATATATAATCAAATTCATAATGCTTTTCTGCAAAACGAATCCCCTGATTATTTCCTGCACAATACCCGTTATTTTCATTTGCACTAATAAAAAGAAAATCTCTTGTGGGTTTTGCCAATTCAAATGTAGAGTCATCTGTAGAACAATTATCAACCACAATTATAGAATAAGAGTATCTTGTATTACTTCGTTTTATAGACTCAACACATAAAAAGACGTCTTCATAAGAATTATAATTGACAATAACTATAACAACATTCACTTTTTGCATTTTTAAATCACCTATCAAACAAAAAAGTTTTATATGGCGTATAATCCAAATGAAAAGAAGAACCTAAATTATCAATGGCATACCAATCCTTGGAAAAAGTCATAAAATTGAAAACCATAAAAAAGACACACAGTGTATATCGCAAAAAATCAAGTTTTCGAAAAAAACTCCTACTGTCAATCAGCAGATTATAAGCATAAATGCCTCCGCCACATATAAAGTAATAATTTGCAATCCGCGAAATTTCTGTAAAATTTTGTCCCATTGCATTAAAAATCACACCAATAAGGAAATTTAAAAAAAAGTAATTCCTATTTTTATCATTTTTACAAACATATAGAATTAAGCAGATTGCAATAAATATATACCTTCCTAGTATGCCTAAGCCTGATGAAGAAAACTTTGCTACATTTAATCTCATTATATATCTGGCTAATATAAAAGTAATTCGTTCAGGAACAAAAGGTAACTTTCCTGCAAGTAATAGGCAGGTACTTACAAATCCACTTCCAAAGTAAGTAATAAAAACTGCAAAGAAAAACAAGAAGACAGAAAGCTTCGCATTAATAATTAGTCTTGAAGTAAAATATAGGGGAAAGGCAATAATTGCAGTTACATGAAACATCATTGCTGCAAAAACAATGAGACACCATGCCTCAATTCTTTTATTTACAATATATTTTTGTCCATACACAAGAATCGCCATAGCGATATGTTGCCTAACTTGTGCCATATCTGTCTTAAAATAATACAACAAAACATAGAGTAATAACGAAAAGCACAAAAACTTACTTGTTTTGAATATATTTCTGAAAATGAAAAATTCCGAAAACGATATTACGAAAAGCTGCATTATATAAAAGTCATTTATGTAAACCTTGAAAAAGCGATTAAGTGTCGCAAAGCCAGGTTCAAAACCAACAACTTTCTTGCCATTAATAATTTTGGGATTTGCGCATTGCTCAAAATATCTTATGTAATTTTGCCAATCACGACCAACCTGATATCTGAATGCCGCAAAAAAATACAGAAATAAAGCACATACGATAAAAAATAATTTCGTATAATTATTTCGTATAAAATCATTTTTTTCTGTATTTGCAAATTCAACAGAACAGCAAAAGAATAATAAATATATAACGGCTTTATATGGGTACATTATTTTTTATGCCCTGAAAAATAAAAATTCCTTTTATCAAGACGCAGATTCTTTATTGCAATATCGTAAGGTCTTATCCCATATTTCCATAAAACATAAGCCAAAGAAAGCTGGTCTCGTTTACAATAATTTAGTATCAGTTTCCACCAATCTTCCATAATGTTAATTACAGTACTATCTTTATGCCTTCTATACATAAAATTATTTTCATTTAGTCCATAATTTTTTGGAAAGCCGTCATTCTTTAATAAATTACAAATACTTTCAACATCTTTTTTGGAGGCAAGATTTTTTTTTAAAACATCCATGCACTCATCATAAATGCAAGAATTTTTAAAATGCAACGGAATCATTATATTGCCATTTTTACTATCGACTTCATCAAAAACTGCTGGAGAAAGAATCGTTATATTTGAATCAATATATATACTCTCGTCATAATCTGGAAATAAAATATGCGGATGTGTTTTGTGCCATCGGTTGTTTAATTGATTATCTAATTCTGTAAATACCAAAGGCTTTATCGTCCAAAATCCATAACGACCATATCGCAATAATTCTTTATTATCAGTAAAGCAAATATAATCAAATCGGGAATCTAAATATTCATATAATGGTAATGCATCATAATCCCCCGTCAGGCAGGTATATACAACCTTATCCCTTTTTTTAGCATCACCCAGCACATAATCAATATTTTCTGCAAGCATTCTTTGAATATGTGACATAAAATGATGATAAAAATATCTTAGGAATCTTTCTTGTAATTTTTTTTTTAGCACAGCAAACATAAATATAATTGTTATATTATTAGGAATTAAACATTATCAGGGAGTGTGAGGAGATCTCCCAGCATCTTATCAGCTTCGGGCGGATTGAATTTTAATAAACCAGAGCCAGGATAAAATGTCATTTCTCCAAAATAAATTTTATCATTGATTACATACAAATCCACTCGGACATAGTAAAAATCTTTTGAAAGGAATTTTGCAATTTCAAGCATTTGAGGTAACTTTCTTGGCTTTTCAAAATCATCGGCATATGGGGGATAGTTTTCCGTAGATATTCCAGTTCGATTCCATTCCACATCATAAAACATTTGCCATCCTGTATGGTCTTTAAAGTTTCTGTTCCCTATTAGCTGAATATACTTTGGAACACCATTAAAACAATGAATTTTATAGTCATGAAGATTTCCATCCAGTTCTTGAATATATTCCTCAGCAATTATCTTTTTGGTTATGTCAGAATAATTCAGCTCAAAATTTCCTAAAATATATGCATAGTTGACAGATAGCCATTTTTCCAATTGTCTTCGCGTCTTCCGTATGTTTAGCCGTCTTTTATCCTTCACGATAATGTTCATACCGCTTCCGTGGTTGCACTTGAGAACAAATTTTTCTGGTAGAGCGGTAAAGTCAATATCGGCGGCTCTATCCCACGCGCCAAGAATAGATACGATTTCTACCCCCCCCATTTATGTATAGCATTATCTTTTTCGCATTGCTCTTTTACCCACTTTGGTGCAAGAAACTTATCCGAACACAGAGTTTTGAGCGGTGTGGAATCATACAGTTTGAGCCACTGTATTTTCTCCGTAAAAGTTATAGGATTTTCCAGATGAAGTTCATTGCCTGTTTGTCGTTTATACCATGAGGAAAGTTCCGCCTCATACTGTTTTTTCGGTAATTTCTGATAATATAGCTGAAGATACAGATTGTCGGACATATCGAAGTGCTTCCAGAAAAATAACATATGCTTTGCTGCTACAACAACATACGGCACCCCGAACCTCTTAAAATTGTTGATGAACTTCATAATATGCATTTTTGTAACCATTCCTTAGCAGTTTTGAACATCGGCATTCTGCAATAGCATAGTAAGAACATCGTGTTCGGTATCACCGTGCATAGCGCAAGCCGTGCAAACAGCCCTCCAACGCCTGCAAACGGAATTATTGAGCACACAAACCAGCATACGCAACAGGCAACCACCGTCACCAAAGAATACAGCAGGTGCAACAGATAATATTCGTAAATTCGTATTTTCGTAAAATAGTGCTTATAAATAATGCTACTACCCCATACAAAGTTTATAAAAAACAAGGATATGAGCGTTGCTGACACAATACCATAAATACCGAACAACTTGCCGAGCACGACATTTAAAACAATATTGGCAACTGCTTCCGCAATTGCTCTATAACGATTTTCCCACCACAGTCCTCGCGCTTCGCTGTATACGCTGCGAATGTCACCCATTTTCAACACATAAAAATAGGTGCAAAACAAAATAACAACACCAAACGGAAACAGCATGTCTTTGCCAAAGGCAAACTCTATAAACGGCTGATACAGACATAAAAGACAAACGGTACACCATCCACTTATCCACATATAGATAAAATTGATTTTTTTCATATCTGCATAATTTTTTTGCTGTGTTTCTGTAACAATGCTGTTGCCAATTCCTGCCAAAATTGAAGGCGCAATAACACCTATTATTGCGACAACGGCATTCATAATGTAGTAATAATTGTTGTATATTGCTGTCTGCGTTAGTCCTAAAAATGCAGAGACAAAAATGCTATCAAAAGAATTTCGAGAAGTCTGGCATAACTTGTTTATAAGAAGCCCTTTTACTTTAACCTTTATCTCTTCTTTTATTTCCCCGCTTATTTTTCCTTTGCAAAATATTTCAGGAAAAAGTTTTCGGCTGAATATCTCTGTGCAAATATTTTGCAGCACAGCCGCAATAACGAGCATCACCGCATAAAAATAATAGTTTTTGGTGATGATGATAAGCAGAAGTTGTGCAGTATAGGTAATGAGATGAACAGCAGTGTTTATATTGCTTATTACATCTGACCTCTGGTATGCATTGATAAGGGAGTTTTTATAAGCAAACAGCAGGTAGCTTACGACCGTAGCCAAAAGGTAGATTACATACAGTACATAAATGTTTATGTCCGCAGGATACGCACCTTTTATCAGTTTGGGCAGAAACGGCAGCAAAAAAAAAACTGAGAGAGCTATAATAAGTCCAATTGCAAAATATATCTTGCGATAAAAATTGAGTATCGCGCACAGCACCTCCGTGTCTTCTTCGGCAATCGGCTTGTACATGCTATACACGACTGCACTAGAAAACCCCAGTTCCGTAATGTTCAGCACCTGCAGGATTGACTGGAACAGACTTCCCAGTCCTAGATACTCCGCTCCTATCGTGCGTATCATCACCATGCGGATGATAAACGGAAACAAAAGAGTGACATTCTTGTTCACCAGTCCGAATGCGATATTACGCTTGGCATTTTGTGTGCGATTAAGTTTCATTTATGTTTATCGTTGTGTTGTGCAAGCAATGTCGCGCAAACGAAAGCAAAACATATTCCGTTTCCGAGAGTGTTGCTATCTTTGTATACAAGCCATTATCTTGTAATTCCCAAAGCTGTCATTCTCAAGAGGTGTAAATCCATCTTTCTTTCGAATATTATAAATCATTTGGAAATCAGCAACGCAATTTTTCAAAACAGTGTCCAACTCTAAGAATGCATTTTGAAGTTTTTCCATAGATTCTTTTGTCTTTATTTCCGCAACATTCATAATGGCTTGGATATTGTTTTTGCACGTTAATGCTCTATCAAAAACTATATCGACATCGTAAAAGAAATCAGAAAAAACATCAAATCCGGGATTATAAAAACCATCAGGAAAATATTTCTGATGCATTTCCTCATAAGCAGCAACGATTTGATTCTTTTCATTGTAGCAGCGTTGAAAATTTCCTTGTCCCGCCAATGGCATAGTCCACCCCCTTTATTGTATACATAAACTTAATGTGAATAGAAAAAAGAAGCATAAAATATTGAATTCTTCTGCTAATCACGCCCCATCAAATCGCGCGTGTAAATCTTCTCCGCAACATCAGCCAGCTCTTCCGCCTTGCGGTTTGCAATAATCACGTCGCACTCGCTCTTGAATTGCACTGGCAATGTTTGGATTGCACAAATAAATTTTATCGAAAGACGCACATCTTTCCCATAATCAATCAACCTCAATATCAGCGCAATCGGCTTCTTCATATCCCCTTCTGCCAGTCTTCAAATATTGCAAAGCATCTGGGTTATGTTCTGCCAAAAAACTCTCTAAGGTTCTGAAATTTGTAAACTTGGGCTTGATTTTGTCATCTTCTAGCTGAACTTTCTTGTCAACCACATAGAAATAATCAAGACCGAGTTTTTTTATGTAATCCTTAGTATAAGAAAAAAGTAACGAACCATCATATTTTTGTAATTCGTAATATTTCCAGTTTTCGTTTTTTATTTCATCCTTGGAAACAGGAGCTTCCAGCAGTTTTTCCTTCCATACATCATAGTCAGTTCCATCATAGATTTCTTCCGCCTCTTCCTCAGTCGGTTCTCTATCCACAACACCATTTTTTTCCTTTGAAATTTTTAAGATGATGTTGTAGCTTATTCCCTCAACAAGTTTTCCTTTTACAAACTGCCCCTTTTCAATGATGTTTCCATCATAATCCTTGACCTCATGATAGCCATCCTCATAAATGTCGTCTTGCACGAAATCTTCTTCTGTGTCATTCGCCTGATTACACTCAGTGAGAACAGCCCTTTTATCACAAAATACTTTATATTTCTCTTTCAGTTTTGCTATTTCAGCAGTTACTATCAGGTGCTTTACAGAAGGCACACCAACACATTCCCGCGCACTATCATAAATCGCCGCAATATCTATGTCGGAATCAAGCCTGCGAAGTTTGTAATCACTGTTCAGGAATCCCTTCATATTTTTTATATCGATTTCAGGAAGGGCAATGGGAATCACAGCAGTATCTTTCAAAAACCACAGAATGCCAGCCTCATTCAAACAATAGGCACTTTCGTAATAATCTTTAGAAAGAATCGCAATGTTCAACACAGAATGCTCAATCCATTCCCTTACTTCCGTCGATATTTTTTCCTGTACATCGTTTCCTGGCAGAGAAGAACATTTTATACATTCTCTAGGAATTCCCGTTGCCGAAAGAAAATCCAAAAGCATATCGGCTACCTGACAGTCTGTAGTTCTATGAGATATAAAAACTAAATTCTTTTGAGGGATTTCTCCAGCTAAAGTTTTTTGAATATTCATTCGCCAATTATAGCATAAATAAAAGATTTCGCATTATATTTTGCAGCTAGCCTGATATTCTTTTAAATGTGAAAAATCTAATCCCGCCTCATCAAGTCCCGTGTGTAAATCTTATCCACCACATCCGCCAGTTCTTCCGCCTTGCGGTTTGCAATAATCACGTCGCACTCGCTCTTGAACTTACCTAAATCTGTCTCCACGTGCGAATTAAAGAAGTCCGCCTCGTGCAGCGTCGGCTCATACACAACAACCTCAATTCCCTTCGCCTTAATCCGTTTCATAACGCCCTGAATCGCGCTGGCACGGAAATTATCGCTGTTTGATTTCATCGTCAGGCGGTAGATGCCTACTTTCTTCGGGTTCTTGTCGATTATCATCTGGGCGATGTGGTCTTTGCGGGTCGTGTTGCTCTGCACAATCGCGCTGATAAGGTTCTGCGGAACATCGTTGTAATTTGCCAGAGATC